>Ga0256407_10014205_pt1 | contig 10521 bp, 9 predicted proteins | sample RumenRJG_04DNA_FD_193489 | JGI IMG/M metagenome (GOLD analysis project Ga0256407, IMG submission 193489) | Bovine rumen microbial communities from Lethbridge, Alberta, Canada - RJG_04 | ecosystem: Host-associated > Mammals > Digestive system > Stomach > Rumen | place: Canada: Alberta | collected... | reverse complement strand
GTTAGTATGTAGTATTTTAAATGTATTACAATCATAAAATCTATTTCATTGAGACAAAAAATATGTAATATATTCCTTGACAGAGTTTTTTTAAAGTAATATAATGGAGAACGAGAGAAAAATAACAACAATATTGAATCTTTTGCACAAATTTTATATACAAAATTTGTTTGAAGAGTTATATGTTTTATGTTTTGGGAGAGAAAGTATGAGAGAATCAAAATTTAATTTTTTATTTGACCATAAAGGGGATAACTACGTCTATAATTCGTTTACAGGATGTTTTGCAAAAGTAGATAATGAGTTTATAACATTACTAGAAAATGTAAGAAATAATAATCAATTTTATAGTGAAAGTGATACATTTAATAAAATGAAACTTTCAGGAGTAATAATAGATAACGATAGAGATGAATATGCTGAATATAGGGATTTGTTTGAAAAAACATCTTTGGATCCTATGAGTTGCACATTCACAATAGCGTTATCTTTTTCTTGTAATTTTAAGTGTCCATATTGTTATGAAGAAAAAGATCATTATGTGATGTCCGATTCTCATATAGAAAAATTAATAAATTTTATGGAAAAATCACTTGTTGGAAAAAAACATGTGAATATTGTTTGGTATGGAGGAGAACCGCTAATTTTTAAAGAAAAGGTATTCGCTATAGCTAAACACATGATTCAACATTGTGAAGATAATGGAATAAAGTATTCATCATCTATGGTAACAAACGGATTTTACATAACAAAAGATATAGTTGAAGAGATGAAAAATAATAGAATAAGTCATATTCAAATAACTTTAGATGGTAATCGTGAAAAACATAATCAAAAGAGATTTCAACCTAATGGAGACGGAAGTTATGACCGTATATTAAATGCTATTAAATTAGTTGACAATGCTGGAATTAACCTTAGTGTAAGGGTTAATGTTGATAAAAATAACACAGAAGGACTAAATGAACTTTTTGATGATTTGAAGGATTTAAATTTAAATAATACACATATATATTTTGGATTACTTGCAGCTTCGACTGATGCTTGCGCTTCCATTCGAGGCACTTGTTTGACAAATGAAGAATTCTCAATGTATCAATTGAAATGGAATAAAGTATTGTATGAAAAAGGTTTGTTCAAGTCTATGCTATCTAGATATCCAAAAAGAAGAAATTTATCATGTGCTGCCTTAAAGGTTAATTCTTTTGTTGTTGACTCTAGAGGAAATTTTTACAAATGTTGGGATGACATCGGCAATGTCAAAAAAAGTGTAGGAAATTTAGACAATATAGAATCTCTTCCGTTTAAAAAAGGAGAGGTTGCGGATAGTTATTTGAACTGGAGTCCATTTGTTTACGAGGAATGTCAAACTTGTAAAATTCTACCGATATGTTCTGGTTTTTGTGCCTATTATGCAATGAAGAGGAATAAACCACAGTGTGTCAATTGGAAGTATACATTAATTGATTATTTAAAAGGATATTTGGATTTAGAAAAAAGCAAATAACGTTAAATAATAAGCTTATTTTAATGATTATATTCATATATGAGTGATTCTATACATTAATAGTTTTTTGAAAAAACTATTAGTTGGTTAGAAATTTGAAAAAAGGAGGGAGAGAAAATGGAATTTTTTGTTATAAATGAGGCGATTGAGGAATCAATGGCATGTGTAGCTAATGTTGGAATTCCTGTTTTAGTATGTGCGGCAGATTATGGCGTTACACTTTGTAGTCCACACGCTTGTGCGGCAAACGCTGGTGTTGTGGATGTATGTGCTGGAAAAGCTTGTGCAGCAGATGCATAGTCATCCGTTTGAATAAAACAAGATTAAGGAGGGAGAAAGTGTGGAGTTTTTTGTGCTAAACGAAAACATCGAAAATGCAGAGGGCTGTCTAGCTAATAATAATTGTGCTGGATTTGCTTGTGCAGGTAATGGAGATCCTTGTGCAGCAAACCTTTGTAACATTGATGCTATGTTGTAATTATGGATTATATCAGGCTTTTGCCTGATATAATTTTTAATGGAGGGGTTATGAGAATTATTGAAGCAAATGTAAATGACTGTGAGGACTATACTAAGATATATATGGAGTATTGTCAAACACAGATATCATATATGAAAAATGGATGTGATCCAAAAGAGGTTTTTAAAGGCTTTGATTTTATGGCAAGAAATCGAGTATATATTACATCGGAACAGACACTTGTTTTGTTGATCAAAGAAGATGATAAGATTATGGGTTTTCTTGAATGTCAAATTACACCTAAAAATTTCTTTTTCGAAGAAGACCATATTTATGTTTCAAATTTGTATTTTAAAGAAGAGATTAGAGGGTTTGAGAATTCTTTTAAATTAGCAAAAGAATTAATACAAATTATAGAAAAATGGGCCAAAAAGAATGCCATTAATTATTTATGTTCTGATGTATTGGATGGAAACGATATTTCTTTTAACCTTAATAAATTGTTTGGTTTTAAGCCGTATAAGGTAAGGTGTGTGAAGAAAATATGAGACAAGGTTTTATAAAAAAAATAATAATGGATAATAAAATTCTTTGTATTTTCGGTTTTCTTTTTTCTATCTTTCTTAGTATTTTTATTGCATTTATGCCTGTTGCTTCAAAATATCTCATTGATGATGTTTTATCAGCAGATAATACACAACAAATATACTTCGGAATATTAATTTTTTTTATTGTTTGTTTACTACAACCTTTCTTTTTCTTTATAAAGGAAAAGGTATTTATTTTTTTGTGTGAAAAAATTGCTTATAGCCTTAGGATAAAGGCGTTTCAAAAATTTGAAAAGCTACCTTTGGCTTATTTTGAATCAAATAGTTTTGGAGAACTTAGTGTAAAAATATTAAACGATACTAAAGAAATCAGTCAGTACATATACGTTTTCTTTAGTTCCTTTGTGACAAGTCTTATATTATTGTGTGCTTTGTTTGTAACAATGTTTATTGTTTCATGGAAAATTTCCCTAATCATTACTTTAATACTTTTGCTGTATTCAGTATATGTATGGAATACATCGAAAAAAATGGAAGGATATTCTAAAAAAAGCCTTGAATTATCCGGAAAAATGCAAGATACCATAAAAAAATCATTTGACAATGCCGTTTTAACTAAAGTGTTTTCTGCGGAACAGTATAATTTGCAAAAGTATGTAGCCTTTTCAAAAGAAGCTATGAATATTCAACTATCTGTAAAAGGGACCACCACAAGTTTAAATTCAATAACAATGACAATAACATCAATTGCTCTTTGTGTAGTTTATGGTGTAGGTGCAATATTTGTTTTAGATGGACAAATGACTCTAGGTGGTTTGATTGCAATGGGGTTGTTTTATCAGGCTCTAATATCTCCACTTTCAAGTTTAATCGGTAGTAATTTGAGTTATAACAAAATAAAACCATCTCTAAAAAGAATCGAGGATTTTTTCTCCGAGGAAGAAGAACTAGGAAAGAATAGTATAGATAACGAGAAGCCATCAATTGTTTTTTCTAATGTTAGTTTTAAATATCCTAAGGATGATAATTATGCGATAGCTAACTTGAATTTTAGTATTCAAAAAAATGGATGTTATGTTGTAAGTGGAAATTCTGGCAAAGGAAAAAGTACTATAGCTAAACTTATATTAGGGTTATATAAAGTTGATATAGGGGATATAAAACTCTTCGGTGAAAACATATTAAACATCGATAAAAGTAATTTAAGAAGTAAAATTAGTTATGTTTCGCAAGATGTTGAATTAATTAATGACACTATTGTAAACAATATGAGAATTGCAAATCCAAACGCAAAAGTAGAAGATATAAAAAATCTTTGCAAATATTTAGGATTGGATGAAAAAATTATGTCTATGAAAGATGATTATTATAGCCTAATAAATGAAAAAATAAATCTTTCAGGAGGAGAAAAAAGGAGACTATCTATAGTTCGTGGGTTATTAAAAAAAGCGGCTATTTATATTTTTGATGAAGCAGAAACTTATATTGAAGAAACGTTTGTTAATAAACTTGTTTCACTATATAAACAACTTGGAGAGGAGGCAATAGTTATTATCATTACGCACAATTCTTCTATTATTTGTGAATTTGATAATATTATTGAAATATAATAATGAGAAAGCTAGGTTATCTTATTAAAACAAATATAAAAAGATTTTTAAAGAGATATATCTTAATTCTTTTTGTGTTGGCATTTTCTAGTGCCACAATTATTGTGTCTTTTGATTTTAAAAACGTATCAAAAGAAGCAGTATATTCTATGTTAGATGAGCAAACATTAGGAATACATCTTTCAGTTAGAAATAAAGATAGGACAAAAGGAAGTTTTTATTACCAGGATGCCGTAGAGGCCATTAATAATAGAGATGATATTGCATATAATGTTAAAGTGTATTCAGCTAATGTTTTATATTCAAGTAAAAATTTATCGTTAGTCGGTATTTCCAAAAAGGATTACAGCTCTATGCGAATTAAGGTGATAGATGAATTAAGTGATAATTATTCTAATGGAATTTTTATTTCGAATACTACTTCATCTTTATATGCGCTTTCCTTAGGTGATGAAGTGAATCTAACGATAAATGGTGAAGATACAAAAGTTATAGTTAATGGTATAGTAGAGAATACCGCTTTTATGATTCAAAATTCAAATTCTTTTTTATGTGACTTTGACTTTTTGACGGAAAAATTTGGCGAACCTGGGAAAGCGACAGCACTTTTTGTTAGTGTTAAAGACATTAATCAAATAGATAAAGTATATAATGAAATATTAAACAAGTTCGAAGGAAATACAATAACTATAACCAAAAATTTCAATTTAGATAGTTATACCTTCTATTTGGAACCAATATCCATAGGAATTACTATTTTTTCTATATTTGCGATATTTATTACCTCGTTCCTTTGTTATTTTGTGTTTAAGAATTTAATTCTATCAAGGCAAAAAAGAATAGCAACTCAAAAAAGTTTAGGTGTAACAAAGAAGGATTTATATATTGCATCAATTGTAGAAACTCTTTGTTTAACTTTATTAGCTTCGCTTGTTGGAGTGCTCTTAGCTTGTTATTTTAACAATATATTATCTATTTTGTTTACTGGAGTAGGAGCACTTAAATTTCGCTTTACATCTTATTTGATTGCTTTAGGAATTGTACTTACAATTTCACTATTCTCTTTAATTCTTTCACACTACTCTACATTCAAAAAAAGTGTAATTAGCTTATTGAAAGGAAGCTCCTCAGATAATAATATTCAAAGCATAAAAAAGAGAAGGATAAGGATTATATCTTCCTTAGGATTTGTTTTATTATCTAGCATTTTAATTATTTTCTTATTTAATAATAGTACGTTACCAGCAAGAGTAATATCTATAGCTTCTTCTATAATTTTAATTATTGTAATTGCATATTATGCTATTTTAGCATTATTGCATTTATTAAATAAAATACATTTTAAAAAGAGTATTTTTTACATCGAGAATAAAAGAAGCTTGTCTAAAAAAAGTAACATTATAACGTTGACTATATTTGTTATCTTGCTTGTTTCTACTGCAACAACAGTGTCAGAGATTTTGACAAAAACCTTAAGCACATATTATACAAATATAGATGCACTAATTCAAACTTCTGATGAGGCTTCTATGAAGAAGATATTGGATGAAGAAAAAGATAAATATTTTATTGAAACATATTACGAATGTTATAATGTAAATTTATCATACGAAGAGGATACGTTATATTTTTATGGTGTTAATACTCAAGATTATCTAAATTATTCTCAGGATGGATTTGTTTCAGAATCGCCAGAGACTATGTTAGATAAACTTAATAAAATTGATAAATCAATCATTATCAGTACTACTTTGGCTAATAAGCATGGTTTGAAAGTAGAAGATAAAATTAGTTTCTTAACAAAAAATGGTGCTCAAGATTTTGTTATTATTGGATTTGTTAATAGTTTTGAAAATGGCGGAAAAAATGTGATTGTTAGTGATCATACATTTATAGATAATTTTTATTATCAATTAACAAGCTTTTATATTACGCAAAGTCAAAAAGGAACTATTAATGATTTGATTCAATTATATAACGATTGTAAAAATAAATTCTTTATATCTATTTATGATGTTCATGTCGCTGTTGAACAGAATAATTCATCGATAAAACAAATTATGAACATGATATATTGCTTGATAGTATTTATATCAGCTCTTGCTATGATAAATATCATAGTAAGTATGGTGTTAAACATTAAAGAAAAATCTAAAACAATAGCTATAGAAGAATCATTAGGAAAAAGTAAACATACAATATTCTTGGAAACTGCTTATGGTGAAGTATTTGATATAATTATTCCATCTTTAATTGCAGTATTATTTTCCGGAATAATCAATTACTTTGTGTTTGAAATAATAAATTCAACTATTGGTTATTTTACATATAGCTATTCAATATCTATTTATGCATGCATCACTAGTTTAATCATATATGGATTAGGTATTTTATTCTCATATAAAAATATAAAAAAAGTAAATATTATAGAAGGCATTAAAGGAGGCAGTTTAGAGTAATGAGTACTATATTATCATGTCAAAATTTAATTAAGATGTATGGAGAACAAGAAGTTCTAAAAGGAGTATCATTAGATATTAATTCTGGAGACTTTATGGCTGTTGTTGGACAATCAGGTAGTGGAAAAAGTACATTGCTTTATTTACTTAGTGGACTTGAAAAGCCAACAAACGGAGAGGTTCTTTTAGAAGGAAAAAGTATTTTGAATTTAAAGGATAAAGAGGTGTCTCAGCTTAGATTACATAAATATGGTTTTGTATTTCAATTCTATAATTTAATAGAGAATTTAACTGTTGCAGAAAATATTATGTATCCATTAATGATGGACAAAAAGATAAAGAAAGAAGAAGCAAAGAAAATGGTTCAAGAAGTTGCTGAAAAAGTAAACTTGGCTGATAAGCTAAAAAAGTATCCTTTCCAACTATCTGGTGGAGAGCAGCAAAGAGTTTCTATTGCAAGAGCAATTATTACATCTCCATCTATTATTTTTGCAGATGAACCAACAGGTAATCTAGATTCAAAAATGGGTTTAGAGGTTATGGATCTATTGTCTAGCATTAACAAAGAGTATAATACAACAATTATTATGGTTACACATAATGACTCTCTTAATAATTATTTTAACAGAATAGTAACAATTAAGGATGGAAAAATATACGAATGAGCATTGAAGAGAAGGTTTTAAAAATATTTGAAAATGTTCTTCAAATAAAAGTAAATTTGGAAGATGTTTTAAATGAGATTACATATCAGTCCATAGATTCAATTAACATACTTTGTGATATCGAAGAAGAGTTTTCTATACCTATAGATATTTCAGATATTACTTCTTTTAAAACAGTTAGAGATGTTGTTGAGTATGTAATCAAAATGGAAAACACGGAAGAAAAATATGAAAAATCTTGAAAATATATGTAAAATCGCATCTTTTGGATTTTATATAAACTGTGGTAGTATGCTTGATGATAATCTTTGTGGAATTTCACATTTTTTGGAACATATTATTTTCTCAACAATAAAAGAAGAAGCATTTTTTAGAGAAACAGGCACTATTATAAACGCAAATACAACGAGAGAGACCATGTCTTTCACTTGTATTTGTATTGAAATGTATTTTAATGAGGTTTTGAGAATTTTTAAAGAAAAAATACTTCATCTAGTGATAGATAAAGTGCTTTTTGAAAGAGAAGTCAATGTTGTTTTAAGTGAGATTCGCTTCAACCAGTATAGCAAAAAGAATCAGTTACCATACTTGTTGCTGAAGCATTCTTTTGGGGAGGACTTTGTTAAACCTATTTGTGGATTCGAAGAGACCGTTAAATCATTTACTATTGAGGATGTTAATTCTTTTTATCATAACGTTTTTTTAAAATGTAGAAGGGTGTTATCTAGCTCGAATGTTGTAGATGGCAATGATTTATTTTTAGAAGTAGATGTTCCATTTAGGACTGCATTATATCACTATAAACAAACTGATGAAAGAACAAACAAGTTCGAGTGTGATTCAAAAATTGGACAATGCCAATTTTGTAGAGCCTATACTATTCCTTATGAATTAACACAGAAAGAACGGATAAAATATGAATTAATATCTATACTGCTTGGTGGTGGAATGGGGTCTGATTTTTATAACGAGGCAAGAGAAATGTCATATTGCTTAACATGCCAAACAAGTATGTATAGTAGAATGGGCATTTTATATTTTTATTCTCTTATAGCAGTGGAGGATTTAGGTAAAGTAAAAGATATTTGTTCTAAGATATTATTAGATAGAAAAGAGTTAGGGATAACCGAAAAGGAATTTACGAGAATCAAAAACCAGTATCGAATTAAGCTTGGATCCATTTTGGAAAACCCTACAAATTATATGGACTATCAAGGAAGAAATTATTTAGTTTATGGAAACTCAAATGTACTAAGAGAACAAAGAAAGATATTAGATTCAATTACAATTGATGACATTTTGGATGGGATTCTATCTCTAGCTAATTATTCATTTTTTGATTTGGTCTTTTAATTAGGATATAGAAGAATAAAAATTTCGGCTAAAATGAATTAGCCGAATTTTATGTTTTGGGGAGTGTTCGGGCAAACGTTTACACCTAATTTTAAACAATAAAGACCTCTCATATTATTGTATTTTTGGGTATCAAATTGTATAATTTTAGAGGTTAGGGGATAACTAAATAAAAACAAGAAAGAAGGCGTGAGAAATGAGTGAATATGAAGGATGGGCTGGATTTAAAGGCTCTAAATGGAAAGAATCAATTGATGTTAGAGATTTTATTCAGACAAACTACACAGTCTACGAGGGAGACGAAAGCTTCTTAGCTGGTCCAACAGAGGCTACTAAGGTACTTTGGAAAAAGGTTTCCGACCTACAGAAGGAAGAGAGAGCTAAGGGCGGAGTATTAGATATGGAAACAGAAGTAGTTACTTCTTTAACTGCATATGGTGCAGGCTATATCGATAATAATACTAAGGATTTAGAAAAGGTTGTTGGTTTACAAACAGATAAGCCTTTAAAAAGAGCATTTATGCCATATGGTGGTATTAAGATGGCTGAGCAGGCTTGTACTACTTATGGATATACACCATCTCCAAAGATTCATGAAATCTTTACTAAGTATCATAAAACTCATAACGATGGCGTTTTTGATGCTTATACTGAAGAAATGCTACATTGCCGTCACAATAAGATTTTAACTGGTTTACCAGATACTTATGGTAGAGGTAGAATTGTTGGTGATTATAGAAGAGTAGCATTATATGGTATTGACTTCTTAATTGAACAAAAAAAGATTGATTTAAAATATACAGGCTTACGTGGTATGGATTATGAAACCGTTCAGCTACGTGAGGAAATCGCAATGCAGATTCGTGCATTAAATGACATGAAGATTATGGCATCTGTTTACGGATTTGATATTTCAAATCCTGCAACAAGTGCAAAGGAAGCCTTCCAATGGTTATATTTTGGTTATCTTGCAGCTATTAAAACACAAAATGGTGCAGCTATGAGTGTAGGTAGAGTTTCTACATTCTTAGATATTTATATTCAAAGAGATTTAGAAAATGGTGTAATTACTGAAGCTGAGGCTCAGGAATTAGTAGACCATTTTGTTATGAAGCTTAGAATGGTAAAATTCGCAAGAATTCCATCCTACAATCAGTTATTCTCTGGAGACCCAGTTTGGGCAACACTTGAGGTTGCAGGTATGGGTGGAGATGGTCGTCCTCTAGTTACAAAGAACGACTTCAGATTCTTACATACACTACAGAACATGGGACCAGCACCAGAGCCAAACCTAACGGTTCTTTGGTCTTCTAGATTACCAGAGAATTTCAAGAAGTATGCAGCATTAATTTCTGTTGAAACATCCTCTATTCAGTATGAAAACGACTGTGTAATGAGACCAATTTGGACAGATGATTATTCTATTTGTTGTTGTGTTTCTGCAACACAAACAGGAAAGGAAATGCAGTTCTTTGGTGCCCGTGCAAACCTAGCTAAGTGCTTATTATATGCAATCAACGGTGGTGTTGATGAGATTACACATCAGCAGGTAGGCCCAGAGTATTCTAAGATTTCATCTGATGTACTTTCCTATGATGAGGTTATTAAAAAATATGATCAAATGATGGAGTGGTTAGCAGAAATTTATGTTAGCACATTAAATGTAATTCACTTCATGCATGATAAATATTATTATGAAGCCGCAGAAATGGCTTTAATCGATACAAACGTAAGAAGAACCTTCGCAACAGGTATTGCAGGCTTCTCCCATGTAGTAGATTCCTTATCTGCAATTAAGTATGCAAAGGTTACAGTAGTAAGGGATGAGGCTGGTATTGCAACAGATTTCAATATTGAAGGTGACTTCCCAAGATATGGAAATGATGATGATAGAGCTGATGAAATCGCAGTATGGCTAT
>Ga0256407_10014204_pt1 | contig 10521 bp, 10 predicted proteins | sample RumenRJG_04DNA_FD_193489 | JGI IMG/M metagenome (GOLD analysis project Ga0256407, IMG submission 193489) | Bovine rumen microbial communities from Lethbridge, Alberta, Canada - RJG_04 | ecosystem: Host-associated > Mammals > Digestive system > Stomach > Rumen | place: Canada: Alberta... | reverse complement strand
TTTCTTTCAGCCCATATGCCCTTATCCTCACAATCAATATCTTCCTCAACAATTTCTATTTCTTTTGGATTATCAGTTGCGTTATCAGATTTTATGATTTTATCTTCAATGTTCAGGACTTCCTCTAAACGCACGGAAGTAGCATATGCACGTGGCCACCTATCAATTAAAGCAGGGACAAACGTCAAGGTAGAAACGAAGTAGGCAACATATATCAGAATAATAAATGAATCAATTATGTTGTCGGTTTCAAAGCCAATGCTGTATCCGGAATTAATCATTGCGAATGTAATCAGAACAATAGTATATAAACCCCATAATAATACCGGCCCGAGGTAATATTGACTTAAGATATACTTAACGTTTTTATCATAGGAATTCTCACATGCCTTTTCAAATTCAGCTTCATACTCCTGTTTTTTAAATGGAATCCTGCAGGCAATATCTGTGATTTTGGACAGAAACATCATGTTTAACTTCCCATATGTCTTTTTAGCTCTGAAAAATATTTTAACAATTTGTTTCATTCTAAAAATTACGATTATGGAAAGAACGCCAACAAATGACAAGAAAAATAACGCATAAGTCCCATCAATCAATGCTATTTCATATATAATTGCTGTGAGCGTGACTGGAATCAGCATTAATTGTGTGAGTATTATCACTATAAATCCCTGTTCCGAGGACATCCCTCTGGTTGACCGTGTAGTTAGCCCGGAAATTTTAAATTTGGCAATTTCCTCATCAGGCAAGTTCATTAGAATATGAAAGATTTTCTCACGGACAGTATATGCTGCTTTTGAAGCCACTCTTATTGAGAGAAAAGATGTAGCATAAATGGCAATCATCACAAAGGCAGTATACACTAACATGTATAATCCTGATTTGAAAAGCAAGTCTATTTTCTGTTCTTTAACTCCAGTTAAAGCCGTGCCGAACAAATCAATTATTTCCATTTGAAAAAATGTCTGAATAATCAGTAATGCAAAAATGATTACTATTGTTTTCCATTGGAATTTTAATGCAACACTCAAAAACTTTTTCATAATACTAATTTAGTTTTAATATTAAAAATATTATCTGCCACTGTGCAACGAATATATCCCCCCCACTAATTAAGAAGAAAAATTTAGTCATTACATTAATCTTTGTTTGAATCTATGGAAGGAATTTATCTAGAAACTTCAGAGGAATAAAAAAAATCGGGAAACCAAAAGAGTAAACGATGAATAAACCCCATACACAATCACATACAATATTAAAAAAATACACAAGCATACAAGTGTAAATGTAGTAAAAACTATTTTAAATTTAATAAAACAAGCGAAAATATGTAAAAATGTAGATATAAATATTATAGACAAATTAATAAAAATTCCATAATAAAGAATGAAATAATCGTAGATTTAGAAAAATAATATGGGAGATCTGAAAATCAAATAATTATCGGACACTCCCAAGAATAATTTAAGATTATCTTTTTATTCTGTTGTAAACAAATGCTCCAATTGTAATAAGCACGAATGCGCATATTATAATTAATGCATTTTCAATAACATTAATTAGAAAACTACCTGCTGCTTTCAAGAAGTCCAAAATCGCTTGAATTAAAGCCAAGAGCTGATTGATTAAATCTATAATGAAATTTATTAATGCTAACAGTAACTCTAAAATTTGCTGTATAAGCGCAATAATTGCATTAATAATAGCTACAATTAAATCCAATATATAATTAATTAAGTCTATAATCTGCTGAATAAGATTCAAAAGAATAGCAAACATCTTTAAAATTCCATCAAGTTCTTTCCATAATGCATCAAGCATTTGTAAAAGTTTTTGAAGGGCATCCATCAGCGACTGAATTTCAGACATAAATTGTCCAAACATCTTTGTTAATTCTTCAAGAGCATGGATAAACAATAGAAGGTCATTTAATAATGTTTCGATAATAGGTTCCCATGCACCATAGAGTAAATCTCCAAGGAAAAGTAAAAAATCATATAAATCCTTTAGAAATGATTCATTTGTTAAATTATCCCATTGAAAAGTCATATTTGTAATGTTAGTTGCATTGGTAATGTTTGTTGTATTTGTTTTATTAGTTAAATTTTTAGTTTTATTTACATCATTGACTGATCTAAATGATACTTGGTATGCAAAATAATCTGATTCATTACCTGATACAGATTCTAAAACTTCAAAATTAAAAACAGCTTCAGTATTTTTATTTATTCTAACAACCGAATGGGCACCTACACTTTCATGCGAAGAAGCAACGGCTTGACCGACACCAGAACCTGAAGATCCTGATTGTATAAATTCAGCCATTATTTGTCCAATCTGGCCAGATAAACCAAGTTTATAGCATTCAACTACAGCTAGCTCCAGTGTATTTGAATTACCTGCCTTTGATGCAGAGGCACGTTTGAATTCATCTCCCGCTTTTGCAGGATGTTTTGAATAATCAAGCATAAACCCTCTAAACCCATCACTAAACCTAATGTCGCTTCCACTTCCCTGAGCTAAAATATAGTTATGCTTGGATTTGTTCGAATCGTTTTTATTATCTATTGTCTTATTCTTGACCGGTGTTTTATTATCGATTGTTTTACCGTGATCAGTACTATTATCATGTGTGGCATTTTGTGCTACAACAATACCAATAAAACAAAAGGAAATAAATATAACAATAATTAATGTAAACATTTTTTTGTTCATATTATGCCTCTATATCAATATATTATATTATTCGCATATATTAAGATTATGGCAATTAATTATACAAACAAAATACCTTGTCATTTAAGAAATCAATTATTAATTAAATACTTTAAATTTTAAATACTATTATATAAAAATATATATTTGTCAAACAGTTAAGTTATGTGATAAATATGAAGTTACGTGAAATTATTATGGATGCCATTAAATATCCTATTAGCGATACTCGAAAATTTTTAATATTCTGTGCTTTAATTATTATAATGAGTTTGTCAACAATTCTTCCATCATATGGTGTTAAAGATAGTACTTTATCTCTCATTTTAACCCTTGTGACATTAATTGTTGCATTTGTAGTTTTAGGATACTCAATGGATGTCATTAAAAGTGGAACTGAGCGTGATGATACACTTCCTGATTTTGATTATGTAAAACAATTTGTCCTTGGTGTTAAAGCATTGATTTTAAATATAATCTATTTCATTATACCCTTGGTCATTGTCATAATTATCGCTTCTGCAACAAAATTGTTTTCCTCATTAACTGAAATCGTAAATGTCGGCATTAATTCTCTAGCTAATGAAACAACAAATATGACAACAATAATAGCGGCAGTTCCCAAATCAACAATGAATACATTCACAAATGCATTAAGTATTACTTTAATTGCTGGAATTATCTTATTTATCATATTTTCATTTTTATCATTTACTGCACAAGTCAGATTTGCAAAAACCGGAAGTGGAACCGAAGGTTTGAGATTCAGAGAAATACTAAGGGACATATCAAAAGTCGGTTTAATAAAAATGATAGTTACATTAATTGTAATTTATATAATTGCATTTGCTTTAGTATTTGTCATCGGACTAATTGGATTAATTCCATATATCGGTGTTTTCATAGGTATTTTTGTCGGAATACCGTTTATAATATTATTTTTATACAGAGCTATCGGTTTATTATATGCGGATGCATAATATTAAACCATTTTTTTCTTTTTATCTAATATGAAAAAATACCCTACTGCTATAAGTTAGACTATAGAAGCCGAATTTTTAATAGGAAATGAAACCCTATGGGCAAGTCAAAAAGTTGTAGCAGAGATTTTTGGAACCAGTTCTCAAAATATATCAAAGCATTATCACAGACATTTATGCAACAAGCTTTGATTATAACAAAGATGCAGACATAACAAAGGAATTCTTTGCCACAGTACAAAACAAACCGATATTTGCAATAAGCAACCATACTGCAGCAGAACTCATAGAAACACGAAGCGATATTGAAAATCCCCATATGGGATTGACAACATGGAAAAAAGCACCAAATGGAAAAATACTCCAAAGTGACGTGGTCATATCCAAAAATTATTTGAATCAAAATGAATTATCAAGATTAAATAGTTTAGTAGAAGGTTTTTTTGAATTTAGCCGAATCACGCACAGAGGATAGAATCCCAATGAGTATGAAAGATTGGAAAGAACTGCTGGATGACTACCTTAAACTTCGAAGGCTGCCAATTCTTGTTGGCAAAGGTAAGATATCTGCTGAAGAAACACGAGAACATGTGCTTGAAAAATATGAAAAATTCAGAGTAGTGCCAAGATGAAAACTTCATTTCTGACTTTGATCAAATGATTTTAGATATTAAACGTCTAGAAGGAAAATAATATAATTATAGTAACTTAACTAACTTTTGTCATGTATTTTATATATACTAGTTTAGACATATATTATATCATGCCTAAAAAAAGTAAAATTGACATATTTAATGTGATGACTGAAGAGGAATTAGATGAAGCTTTAGAATCTCTTGATTATCCAATAAGATATTATCAACGCTTGATGGCAATGAAATTAATATCTACAGGACATAATCATAAAGAAACAGGTGAAATTCTTAGAGTTAGTTATAGATCAATAAATCGATGGACCAAAGCTTGTGAAAAAGATGGTTTGGAGGGTTTAATACCGAATTTTAGTGGTGGAAAACCATCAAAATTATCAGAAGAAAATAAAGTACAATTCAAACAAATCCTAATTGAAGGTGAAAATTTAACGATGACTGATGCTCAAAGGATTTTAAAAGATGATTTTGGAATTGAATTTAGCCTACCGCATGTTTGCAATATTGTAAGGCAATTAGGATTTAATTATGGTAAACCTAGACCTAAATTTAGAGAAGCACCAGAAAATGGAGAAGAAATCTTAAAAAAAAAACATTGATATTGCAAGAATAACAATACATGACATTGTCATTGCACTAGATGAATCTACAATAAAAACAGGAATTGGGACTAAAAAAACTATTTATATCGAAGGTGAAGAAAATACGGCACAAATAACAGCCAAATCATTTTCGGTGAATTTTTTAGGAGTTTTAGGGTTTAATTGTGAATCTTTATTGTTCGATATAAAAAATTTAAATGAATTTGAATTTGGTAAATCTTTATTCAAAATAAGAAATTTCTATTCACAAGAAGAACACGATATTGAATTATTAAATTATGTAATAAACATCTCAGATTTTGCACAAGACATTGCGGAAGCATTGAATATATATTTATTATATCTACCAGAATATTCTCCATGGTTTGATCCGGTTGAAAGTGTTTGGGACATCCACAAAAAATATATTAAAGGTTTACTAATTGAATCAAAAGAAATGTTAATAGATGAAACCCTGTATATCTTCAATGAGAAATGTCGAGGCGATTCACTGCAAAAAAATTTTAAAGAAAAATACATGACATCAATTTGTTAAGTGACTATAATTTAATTTTTAAGTTATATATAATTAATAGCTATTTCATAAAAATGAAAATGTTTTTGGAGGTATATAAATTACGTCATCATCCTTTTTTACAGAAGAGTAGTTATTTGCAACCATTATACCATATTGACAATTATATTTTATTTTTTAATTAATACCCACATCTACAATACTTAAGCAATGCAATAACACAAGTCGTTGTTGGAAACATTGATATCAAAAACTGATAAAATAAACTTATCGAGTTGACTATGGAACTTAATTATGATGGGCAGTAAAAATAGTAATTTAAAAGACAATTCCATTTTAAAAATCGAATATAACCTTAAAAATCCAATAACAATTCTAAAAAGTAAAATATAATTATTTTTACTAATTTTAAAAAAGTCCTATTCATAAAATTTCAGAACTTCATCGACTATAAAAATGAAAATGTCTTTGGAGAAATATATATGATATTGCCATGTTTTTCAATATTATTAGTGGTATCTGAGATAATAATTCCATAATCTGCACCATAATAATTGATTGCATGAGTAATCTGCTTTTTATCCTTTTTGCCACGACCTACTTCAATAGGCACGGGATTTTTAAAGTCCTGCTGCAATATAAAATCAACATTCTTCTTTTTGTTGGTATCATAATACAATGTGAAATAATTATCTTCTCTTTGTGTGAGATTGAATAATATTGATGCTACTAGATTTTCTAAAAGTATTCCTTCATATTGCTTTATGTCTTTAATTGTGTTTCCGGATTTTATGGATAGGGCATTTCTAATACTGCTGGTTGCGAAGTAATATTTTTTTGTTTTTTTAGTGCGTTTAGATGATGTTCCATAAGCTTCAAGGGAAAATATCAGATGTGTTTTTTCCAGTATATCTAAAATGTTTTTTACATTGGCTTGGGAAGTTTTCAGGTATTTTGCTAAATTGTTTTGTGAGAGGTCTCCTGCATTTTGCAGTGCCAGATATCTCAGTATCCTGTTTGAATTTGTCTGGTTTTCAAAAGTGAAGTTTTTAATGGAAACCATGTCGGTATTTACAACTTTTTCAACCATGTCCACGATATTGGCCGTGAGTCTCCTGAAATTGATTTTTCGTGCAAGTATTGGAAATCCCCCATATCTTAAATATTCATCCCAATCATTAGACCTGTATTCGATATTATTGATTAAATCCCTATTGACTTCGTTTTCATATTTTATGGCCTCTTCAATATTGCCGTTTAAAATCAGGTCAACCAATGAATTTCCAAGATTGATGTTAGAATAGTCATATTTTAATTTCACATGTTCATTATAATTTAGGGGAGTTATAACTCTTTTAAACATTCTTCTTGCTGCATCTGCATTGTATTCCAGATTCAGTGCTGATGAACCTGTGAATACCATGAAGATTTTTTCTGATCTGTCATATATGATTTTACCTGACATTGCCCAGTTTTTATCATATTGGGATTCATCTATTAAAAGGAAAATTTCCCTATCCAATAATCTTAAGTTGGTATTGAATTGATTGTTTAGATAGATGTCAACGATTTCCCTTATATTGCAGTCAACAAGATTGTTTAAATCATCACATGACAAGTAAATTATCTGTTCTGGCAATATGCGTTTGTCGTTTAACAGATAGTGATATGTCTGATAAAGCAAGGTTGTCTTTCCAACACCCCTAATTCCCGGCAGTACAATAAATCTATTTAACACATTTCCATTAATAAAATCATCAATGCTTTCCCTGATTTCATCAAATTCAAATCTGCAGTTTAATTTCATATCATTATTGATTAACATATCCCTTAAAACATGAGGCATGTTAGAAATATTTTCATTTAGGAAATTAAGAATTAATTGTGTTTTGTCATCCATAATCGAACAACTCCTTTAAGAACATATTAGTTAATAAAATATTAGTTAATAAAATATTAGTTAATACATATATAAATACTTAACAAAATATTTTATTAGACTGACCTATGATTCGTTAATCTGAAAACAATAAATAAAAGAATGAAATATTTAATTATTTTAAATTTCAAAAAGTAGTGTAGAGAGTAAAGTTATACAACTATTACATGAGTTTTCATAGCTAGGTTCACTAACATCATTTACAACATCACTATCTTTAACTTCCCAATCAGCAATGGTGAATTAGGATAATGGAACTTCTGGTTCCTTTTGACCAGCTCCATATTGGTGTTTGCATAAAGTATGAAAGAAATTTACTTGTCAAATTTCACCCAAATGTAATAACAGGCTAAGGAGAAGTAAGGTATTAATTAATTGATTTTACCATCCAAGCGAGAATGAATCTGTATTGTGAAATCGTTGATGTCATATTCAGATTCAATGTTTGCTGATTTCCAATACCATCAGGATTTTTTGTTTATGACATATTCAACATTATTAAAACCCAATACATTAGTAAATTTGAGATTTTCATCATCTGAAACCTGTTTTTTGATTTCATCAAATAAACATTCCTTACCAGTATCCTTAATGTTTACATTGATATTGTCATCATAGTCAATGACCAGAATCTCCATAATTGTATCTGAGTCATTGTTATCGAATATACAATTTATTATTGCTTCAATTTTTTTATAATCTTTAACTGTGCATCCAAGACTTTTTAAATGACTGATTACTTCATTTTCATCGTTTTTACAATGCAAAGTGAAATTTTCAGTATGAGGAATTAGACTCTTATTAAACAACAGCATCCCATAATATTTCTTTTCTCTTCTTTCAATAAATTTTATACAGAAGAAAGCCACAATAAGTGATAAAACATTGGCTAATCCAAAGGATATCCAAATACTGTTGACTCCCATAACAGGCAATAAAGCAAATATTATCCCCAATGGTCCAATAAACATGGCAACCATAGAGACAATAATGGAAAGCAGGCTTCGTTCGATTGCTTCATAATAAAAAATTAAAGCATTTCCAAAAACTGCAGGAACAAAAGACAATGAAAATATTCTAAGTGACCATCTGAATGTTTCTACATGGGGAGAGGTATGGAGGTTGTATAAAACCAAAAATAAATCCGGATTGACCCACAGTATTAAAGTAAAGATAATTGTAAAGGCCAATGCTGCACGTACTGCTTTATCATATAAGTATTTAATATTTCCATAGTCATTTTGAGTATAATAAACAGGTATTATTGATGCAAATGTTTCAATGAGCCCTATAATCACTATACTTGCAATTAAAAGAGCATCTATACATGCAACATATGAAACCAAACCAACAGACCCCATATATATGACAAGAATTCTGTTAATTACGAAAACCAATACTACCTCAAACAAACCGGAACTTGCACTTGGAAAACCAATTTTACACATTTCCCAACTAGATTTGAGCCATTCACTAGCTGATATTTTTGAAAAGACATATCGGAAAGTTCTTTTTGAATCAAAATGATACTTTAAAGAAATGATTAATGCTACAAGATATCCTATAAAAGTAGCTATTGCTGCTCCGGCAATGCCCATGTGAAATTGTGTCAGAAATATGAAGTTTAACACTGCATTAATTACAGTTGCACCAACCAATAAAAAAGATGCGAAATTTGGCTGTCCATCTACACGAATAAATTGGCATAAAACACCCAACAGCGTAAATACTGGGAAGGATAAACATAAATAGGGCATATACTGATTAATATATGGTAAAACATCAGCAGGAGGTTCTAAAATGTTTATTAAAATATCACCATTAAAATAAAATAAAAATAATAGAATTATACACACTATGATGGTGGTTCCAATAGCTACTGTGAAATATTTATTACTCCCATCTTCATCGAATCTGCCTTTCATGTTTAAAGCTAATATTTGACCTCCCAATCCAAATAACCATTCAATAATTGTTATCAATAGTATTATAGGTTCTAAAAGGTCAATTGCAGCTACTGCACTTTCTCCAATAAAAGAAGATACGAAAAATGAATCAACAACTGCAGAAATATTTAAAATCATCGCAACCAAAAGTGTTGGCAGCAATAATTCTTTAAATTTAATATTTGCTATTCCACTACCCATATAATTCCCCCACTAATTAAAATCATAAATCCTTAGTAAGCAATATGATTTAGATTCACTAAACATAGAATATAAATGAGAAATTGAATCACGATATTGGCCGGCAACCAATAATATTAAGTTCATAATGTCAGAATTTATAATTTCGCCAAATTCACGAGTTATCCTCAAATCTGTTTTCTAAAAATCATCAAGAATATTCTGCTATATGAAAATATTATCAACTTCATTAATAATAAATATTTTCAAACTGCGACTTTGCACAATAATCAAATATACATATTATTTGATTAACATAATTTCTGAAACAAATTAAAATGTCAGAGTATAAATTTGTAGAGACAAGTAAAGAGGAGAAGGACATAATAGTAATGCCAAAAAAGTAAGGGACATATTTGAAATAAAACCCTGAGACTCAATTATTGTTCTTTGCGATAAATAAAAAGGAATATATTAATACAATCTAATAGTCGGGTGAGCAAATGAAGTGCGTAATTATAAGTTATTGAGCCATAAATTCAGGGAATTTTTCCTGCCCACACTTTTTACATCAATGACAGGCAATATCTGTATGGTTATAGACTCCATCATTGTCAGTAACCTAATAGGGGCAATGGCATTATCTGCCATCCAACCGATGATTCCGGTAAATGTTAGAGACAATGAGGATGAGGTTTTAATTTCAATTAAGGACACCTGAGTTGAATTCAATCCAATATCTGAAAATGACGATGACAATATTAGCGTTTTAAATAAAATTGCAGATGAAATTGAATACTCTCGAGTATTAGGTTTAAACAGTACAGAAATCATCATTAAAAACAAAAACAGCAACCTGCAATACGAATCCTGAAAATTATGGTGAAAATAGTTTCATAAGTCATAAATATTATCTTAGTTTTATGTTGAACCTCTCCGGCTTGTAGAAGCCGGAGATTCTTAGGCCATGCCTATTTTTTCGTCAAAGCATT
>Ga0256407_10014201_pt1 | contig 10523 bp, 5 predicted proteins | sample RumenRJG_04DNA_FD_193489 | JGI IMG/M metagenome (GOLD analysis project Ga0256407, IMG submission 193489) | Bovine rumen microbial communities from Lethbridge, Alberta, Canada - RJG_04 | ecosystem: Host-associated > Mammals > Digestive system > Stomach > Rumen | place: Canada: Alberta | collected... | reverse complement strand
GGGAATCAAAGAACACCTGCAGGTCATTTGTAAACTCCTGCTTAAAACGAGTGATCTTTGAAGCATCGGGAACTTTGGAAAACCCGCAGAATTCCCGCAGATCTTTTGAGTATTCAAGGAAGGTCAGGAGGAGAGTATCCGTTGGAATAGAAAAAATACGCTGGATAATGAGAGCCCACAATAAAGAAGTCAATGAATACTCACGCGGTCTTCCAGTAGAAGCGTAAAAGTTATTTTTGAAGGAAAGTGGAACAATTTCACAAAGATCAATGGTGGATTCGAGCAGTTTCAGAAATTCGGGCTTATTTGACTCAAATATTCCCTGAGTTTCTTTAAAAACATCGACCAAAGACATCTGATGGTATGTTATCATAGATGTAACGACTCCTTTCTGGGGCATGGTTGATTGTTTCTAGACAACTCAATTTTACCATGAACCAGTGAGGAGTTGTTTTATTTTGTAACTTAAAGAATGCCGTATTTATGCGGCTTCTGGCGTTTTGCAAACGCCTAAATTAAATTCTAAGAAAAAGGAGATTTTTTTACATATATGCGCATTACCTACAATACAAATGCTTCTGTCGGCGCACAGGCAGCGAATATGGATATTGAGAAACTCGCTGCCTATGAGGTGCTCTCACATGAGTTTCTGCCGGATGTTGATTCTGACAGCTGGCTTCTGCGGCACAAAAAGACCGGCGCGCGCATCGCGCTTCTTCCGAAAAATGACAACAACAAGGTCTTTTATATTGCCTTCCGCACGCCGCCTGAGGATTCGACCGGTGTAGCGCACATTATCGAGCACACGGTTTTGTGCGGCTCCAGGGATTTCCCTGTCAAGGATCCCTTCATTGAGCTTGCCAAGGGATCTCTCAACACCTTTCTCAACGCAATGACCTATCCGGATAAAACCGTCTATCCGGTGGCCAGCTGCAATGAACAGGACTTTAAAAACCTCATGCATGTCTATCTGGATGCGGTTTTTTATCCCAATATTTACAGAGAACAGAATATTTTCCGCCAGGAAGGCTGGCATTATGAGGCGGAGAGCGCAGACAGTGAGATCACTGTCAACGGCGTCGTCTACAACGAGATGAAGGGCGCGCTTTCTTCGGCGGACGATATTTTAGGACGCGAGATCAATGCAGTCCTGTATCCTCACACGCCTTACCGGCATGAGTCCGGCGGCGACCCGGTCAACATTCCCGACCTCACTTATGAGAATTATCTGGAATTCCACCGCCGCTATTATCATCCTTCCAACAGTTATATCTATCTCTATGGAGACATGGATATGACGGAGCGGCTGACCTGGATCGATGAGCAGTATCTCTGCAAATTTGATATGCTCGATATCGACTCCTCCATTCCGGCGGAGCCTGCTTTTGATGCGCCCGTGGAGGCAAAACGTGTCTATTCGATCCTTCCTGAGGAGGACCCTTCCGGCAAGTCCTTCCTTTCCTGGAACCTTGCCGTCCTGCCCGACAGCCTGGATGTGGGCCGGATCATGGCCGTCAAGATCCTCAATTATGCCCTCTGTGACGCGGAAGGCGCCCCTGTGCGCAAAGCCCTGCGCGACAAGGGGATCGGCGAAGATGTCTATACCATATTTGAGTCCGGCATCCGCCAGCCTTTTTATTCGATCGTTTCAAAATATGCCGATCCCGCCCGCAAGGACGAGTTTGTGAGCACCATCCGTGAGACCCTTGAAAAGATCGCTTCGGAAGGGATCGATCCCCGCGCGCTCGAAGCGGGTATCAATCTCTATGAATTCCGCTATCGCGAGGCTGATTTCGGTTCCTATTCCAGAGGCCTTGTCTACGGCCTGAACGCTCTGGATTCCTGGCTTTACGATGACAACAGTCCCTTTATCGGCCTGAAAATAGGAGAGTATTTTGACTACCTGCGCGAGCAGAAGGACAAAGGATTTTTTGAAAAGCTCATTCGTGAACTCTTCCTGGATAATCCTCATTGCGCCGTCGTGGTCCTGGAGCCCGAGCAGGGCCTGTCGGACCGCCTGGACGAGGAATTGCGGGCCCGCATGAAGGTCTTTGCCGACAGCCTGACCCCCGGACAGAGGCAGCAGATCGTCGATGAACTGGCAGCTCTGCGTGCCTGGCAGCAGTCCGAGGACTCTGAGGAAGACAAGCAGAAGATTCCCATGCTGCGCCGCGAGGACCTGACCAGAAAGGCCGTGCCTCTGCTCAACAAGGTGCAGACACTTCCCGTCGGAGCGGGTCCTGCCATAAAGAATGCTGTCGAAACTAATGCAGCCGCTTCATCCGAAAGGGTTTTTACTGCGGTTACGCATCCCCAGTTTACCAACAGGATCGACTACATGACCTTCTTGTTCGATATTCGTGACCTGCCGGAGAAATATATCCGCTGCCTTGGTATTTTCAAGACACTTTTCAGCGTGCTGGATACTGAATCCTACAGCTATGCCTCTCTCGGCCATGAGATCAACATCTGTACCGGCGGAATCAGCGGCATTGTGAACGGATACAACTGGTACGGTCCTAAGGAAGATGCACCCAGGCACGAATACCGCCTGACTTTTGAAATCAGCGTCAAGGCGCTTCACAAAAATTACAGAAAAACTCTGGAACTGATCCGTGAGATTCTGCTGAATACCAATTACAACATGCCGGCCAGGATCCTTGAAGTCCTTGAGGAAGAGCGTGCCGGTATGCGTGCAGGACTTGCTTCTGCGGGACATGCCACCGCTGCCCAGCGGGCGATGTCTTATCTCACAAAGGCAGGCGTCATTCACGATATGATCACGGGACTTGAAGGGTATCGAACCCTGGATGATACCTGCAGCAGGCTGTCGGACCAGGATCCCGCTGTTTCCAAAAAGGCGGCAGAGGAGCTCTGCGCAACCCTGCAGGAGATGGCAGCTCTGATCTTCCGCGCCGACAATATGACCTTTGACTGCACTGCCTCTGAAGAGGATCTTCCCGAAATCCTTGAAGCCGTACAGGAACTGGCTGCTGACCTCAACCCTCCGCTCGATCCGGAATATGCCAAAGAACTTCCTTTCTTTGATCCCGTTCCGGTCAAAAAGAATGAAGGCCTGACCACTGCCGGACAGGTACAGTTTGTCTGCTGCGCCGGCCGTTATGCCGCGCCAGAGCGCCCCTGCACAGGTGCCTTCCGTGTACTGCGTGTACTCCTCGGATACGAGTACCTCTGGAGCAGGATCCGTGTCGAAGGCGGCGCCTATGGCTGCATGAGCAGCTTTACCCGTGAGGGCAATGCCTTCCTGGTATCCTACCGTGACCCCCACCTGCGCCGCACCATCGACGTCTTTAAGAAGACGTCCGAATTTCTCCGCACATTCGATGCGGATGAGCGCACCATGACCAAATATATCATCGGCGCCATCAGCGGACTTGACCAGCCCATGACGCCTTTCGTCTATGGCCGCTTTTCCCTCACCGCACTGCTGGGAGGCATTACCGACGAGATGCTTCAGAAAGAACGTGACCAGGTCCTGGATGCAACACCCTCTGATATCCGTGCACTCGCCGATTATCTCGACGCTATCCTTTCTTTTGATGCCCTCTGCGTCGTCGGCAGTGACGCCAAGATCCGGGAAAACGCCGAACTCTTTAAAGACATCCGCAAGCTTGTCTGATGTTACACGGGTGTGTCATGGGGACGGTCCTTTTGTAACACCTGGGATGGGTTCCTGCTGCTGTGTCATGGGGACGGTCCTTTTGTAACACCTGGGGTGGGTTCCTGCTGCGAGGTTACACGGGGACGGTTACATGGGGACGGTCCTTTTGTAACACCTGGGATGGGTTTCTGCCGACGTATGGACCACCGGATGACATATTTTTAGGATTACATATTTATAACTATTAACTATATCAACCAACGAAAAAAACAGTTAAAAAAACAGTTAATTCAATACATACAGAAAGGTCAAACATGACAGAAAAGACTTCGATGGAAGTAAGTGAAACGAAAGAAGTAAACGAAACACTGGCAGCAGATGAAGCAGCCGACGTAAATGGATTTTCTGCAGTTGATGGTTCGTCAGAAGTGAACGAAACAGCAGACGCTAATGAAACCAATGAAACAACTGTCGGCAGCACAGTCAAAAAATCGGGTTTTGCGACCATCATCGGCCGTCCCAATGTCGGCAAATCCACGCTGATGAACCGCATGATCGGCCAGAAGATCGCGATCACATCCTATAAGCCGCAGACGACCCGGACCAAGATCCGCACCATCTATACCGGTGAAGAGGGACAGATCGTCTTCCTGGATACGCCCGGTATCCATCAGAGCCGTACCAAACTGGGAGCCTATATGGTCAAAGCAGCCAAGGGAACCCTGAAGGAAGTGGATGTCATTCTGTGGCTTGTTGAGCCCCGTCAGAAGCTGTCTGACGAAGACAAGGCCATTATCGAACTTCTTAAAGAAGTGAAGACTCCTGTCATCGTTGTCATAAACAAGATCGACAAGGTAAAAAAAGCCGAGATTCTGCCTGTCATCGACGAATATGCCCATCAGGGTGTCTTCCACGAAATTATCCCCGTGAGCGCCCGCACCGGCGACGGCGTCGATCAGCTGATGAAGGATATTTTTGATCTGCTGCCTCCCGGCGAGCCCTTCTACGATGAAGATATGGTCACCACGCAGACAGAGCGTGAGATCGCAGGCGAGATCATCCGTGAGAAAGCACTGCGCCTGCTCCAGGAGGAGGTTCCCCACGGAATCGCAGTCACCATTGAATCCATGAAAACCCGCTCCCGCAGGGGGAAGGGCGACATCTGTGACATCGACGCTTCCATCATCTGCGAAAGAGAAGGGCACAAGCGCATCGTCATCGGAAAGGGCGGCGAGATGCTCCGCAAGATCGGCACGGATGCACGCAAAGACATTGAAAATATGCTCCAGTGCCAGGTAAACCTCAAACTCTGGGTCAAGGTCCGCCGCGACTGGAAGGATGATGATACCCAGATGCGTTCCTTTGGTTATGACGAGCGCAAGCTGTAAAGCCTAAAAGCCTGACGCCAAATATTGCAATGAAGAAACCAGTTATTATCCGAACTTTAGACAATGAATGAAGACCTTTTAGACCTCACGGCAATGGTTCTCGAGAGCTCACCCGTCGGAGAATATGACCGCAGAGTCGTCCTTTTGACGCGTGAGCGAGGGCGGATCTCCTGCTTTGCTCCGGGCGCCCGCCGCCCGGGCAGCAGCTTGATGGCAGCCTGTCTGCCTTTTTGCTTTGGCAATTACAAGCTCCGTCAGGGACGCAGTTCCAACCGCCTGGTTGAGGCCAGAATCCAGACTTTTTTTAATAAACTGCGAGAAGATATGGAGGCGACCTGCTACGCCTCCTATTTTGCCGAGGTCTTAAAATATATTACAAGGGAAAATAATGATGAAGCGGCACTCCTTCTTTTGGCCTACCAGTCCTTCAAAGCCCTGGAGTCGGAGCGGATACCCAGGCGTCTCATACGGGCGGTCTTTGAGATCCGCACTCTTGTAATAGAAGGCGAGTTCCTCCCGCCTCTGGAGGCTGACGGCTTTTCTCCGGCGGCCGTTCAGGCGGTGGAGCATATTGCCCGTTCCCCGATCAGGACCCTTTACACATTTGCTGTTAATGAAACTGTTCTGCTGGAACTGGAGCACATAGCATCTGTTTCAATGGGGCGGAGCCTCAACCACAAGTTCGAGAGCCTGGATATTTTAAAAGTGCTTCTGCAATAAAATGCCGCTGCTGAAACTTGACGTCTTCAATTTTCTTGCAGATACAGGGCATAGTAAGGGCAGAGTAAGCATTTTAAGCATCTTAAGATTTCTTATTTTTTATTGAAAATCATATATTCCTGCTCTATAATGATAATTCGGTGGTTTTTATCTAAATCATTTACCCGAGCGCAGCGCCTGTTTTTAATCTTGCTGCGTATAGAAGATGATAAATAACAGATAACAATGAAACTGCCTTGATCGTCATTTGCCATATGATCTCCGCCGGGAGCCTTCTGCCTGATGTGATGGACGTGCAGGACGGCATCCTGATACGGGGAGTTGTAAGAAAAAATAGCAAAGGAGTTACTGCGAGTATGGAAAAGACAATGGAAAAGATCGTTGCGCTGTGCAACAACAGAGGATTCATCTATCCCGGTTCCCAGATCTATGGCGGTCTGGCAAACACATGGGATTACGGCAACCTGGGCGTTGAGCTCAAGAACAACGTCAAAAAAGCCTGGTGGCAGAAGTTTGTCACCGAGACTCCCGAGAATGTCGGCGTTGACTGCGCAATTCTCATGAATCCCAAGACCTGGATCGCAAGCGGACATCTGGCAAGCTTTTCCGACCCGCTTATGGACTGCAAGGCCTGCGGCGCCCGTTTCCGCGCAGACCAGCTGATCGAGAGCTACGCGGCAGAGAAGGAGATGACTCTGGACGGCAGCGTAGACGGATGGACAGCAGATGAGATGATGAGCTTCATCAACAAGTTCAGCGTTCCCTGCCCTACCTGCGGCAAGTTCCACTGGACCGATATCCGTCAGTTCAACCTGATGTTCAAGACCTTCCAGGGTGTCACTGAGGATTCCACTGCGACCGTATATCTGCGTCCCGAGACTGCACAGGGTATTTTTGTCAACTTCAAGAATGTCCAGAGAACTTCCAGAAAGAAGATCCCCTTCGGTATCTGCCAGATCGGTAAGTCCTTCCGTAACGAGATCACACCCGGAAACTTCACTTTCCGTACACGTGAGTTCGAGCAGATGGAGCTTGAGTTCTTCTGCGAGCCCGATACAGACCTCGAGTGGTTCAAATATTGGAAGGATTTCTGCTGGAACTGGCTGATGACCCTCGGCCTTAAGCCGGAAGAGACCCGTATGCGCGATCACGATCCCGAGGAGCTTTCCTTCTACTCCAAGGCGACCACAGATATCGAGTTCCTCTTCCCCTTCGGCTGGGGCGAGCTCTGGGGCATCGCGGACAGAACCGACTACGACCTGACCCAGCACCAGAACACCTCCGGTGAGGATCTGACCTATTTCGACGATCAGAAGAAGACCCGCTACATCCCTTACGTTGTCGAGCCTTCACTGGGCGCTGACCGTGTCACTCTGGCTTTCCTGTGTGCAGCTTATGACGAGGAAGAGCTCGAGGGCGGCGACAAGCGTACTGTTATGCACTTCCATCCGGCTCTGGCACCCGTCAAGATCGGCGTCCTGCCTCTGTCCAAGAAGCTCAGCGACGAAGCTTTTGAGATCTACAAAAAGCTCAGCAAGCGCTACAACTGCGAGTTCGACGACCGCGGCAATATCGGCAAGCGCTATCGCAGACAGGATGAGATCGGTACTCCTTTCTGCCTGACCTACGATTTCGAGTCCGCAGAGGACAAGGCTGTCACCATCCGCATGCGCGACAGCATGGAGCAGGTCCGCGTCCCGATCGACCAGCTGGATGCATGGTTCCTTGACAAGTTTGATTTCTGAAAAACACGGGTGTGTCACGGGGACGGTCCTTTTGTGTCCCCCTGTCCCCAAAATTACAATTTATGAATCAAAAGGGACGGTTCTGTAATACTCATTATTCTTTGAAAATGAGTTTTACAGAACCGTCCCCGGCGACTCATTCCAGTCGAAAATATATTCTAGAGGTTGGCAATGAAAAATTACGGTGTAAATGAACTGCGTGAGATGTTTTTGAAGTTTTTCGAGAGCAAGGGACATCTGCGTATGAACAGCTTTTCCCTTGTTCCCCACAACGACAAGAGTCTTCTGATCATCAACTCCGGAATGGCTCCCTTAAAGCCTTATTTCACAGGACAGGAGATCCCGCCCCGCACACGTGTGACTACATGCCAGAAATGTATCCGCACGGGTGATCTGGAGAATGTCGGCAAGACTGCCCGCCACGGCACCTTCTTTGAGATGTTGGGCAACTTCTCCTTCGGTGATTATTTCAAAAAAGAGTCCATCCCGTGGGCATGGGAGTTTTTGACCGAATGGGTCGGCCTGGATCCCGACCGCCTCTATCCGTCTGTCTATGAGCACGACGACGAAGCTTTCGAGATCTGGAAGAATGACATGCACATTCCGGAGGACCGCATTTATAAGTTTGGTAAAGAGGACAACTTCTGGGAGCACGGCTCCGGTCCCTGCGGCCCCTGCACCGAGATCTATTATGACCGCGGAGAAAAATGGGGCAACGGTCCCGAGGATGTCATGGGCGGCGAAGGCGACCGCTTCATGGAAGTCTGGAATGTCGTCTTTTCTCAGTTCAATAATGACGGGCACGGCAATTACACCGAGCTCGAGCACAAAAATATCGATACCGGTATGGGCCTGGAGCGTCTGGCCGTTGCAGTACAGGATGTCGAGTCCCTCTTTGACGTCGACACTGTCCGCGCCCTGCGCGACAAGGTCTGCGAGCTGGCACACTGCGAGTACGGCAAAGACCATGAGACGGATGTCTCTGTGCGTATCATCACCGACCACATCCGCTCCACGACCTTCATGATCTCCGACGGCATCATGCCCACCAACGAGGGCCGCGGCTATGTCCTGCGCCGTCTGATCCGCCGCGCCATCCGCCAGGGCCGCAAGCTCGGCATCAAGGAAGCTTTCATGACTACACTTGCCAAGGCTGTCATCGAAGGTTCCAAGGACGGCTATCCCGAACTGGAGGAGAAGCAGGAGTTTATCCTCAACAACATCCGCCTCGAGGAAGAGCGCTTCGAGAAGACCATCGATCAGGGTCTGGAGATCCTGGCCGGCATGCTGGAGAAGCTCAAAGCAGAAGGCAAGACTGAGATCTCCGGCAAGGATGCTTTCCTTCTTTATGATACCTATGGATTCCCCATCGATTCCACTGAGGACGTGGCTGCCGAGAACGGCTGCACTGTCGACCAGGCAGGTTTTGAGGCTGCCCGTGAGGAGGCAAGACAGAAATCCAAAGGTTCCTGGATCAAGACCAGCATGAGTGGTGCCGCAGCGACCGTCTACGATCAGATGGATGCTGCTCTTGTAACCGAATTCACCGGTTACGACCGCCTCACAGATACTTCCAAAATCGTCGCTCTGGCACATCTGGCAGATACAGATGAAAAGGGCGAGAAGATGGGCCCCGATGAAGTCGCCGACGCTGTCACAGACGGCATGCAGGCAGCCATCATCACCGAAAAGACCCCCTTCTACGCAACCAAGGGCGGCCAGGTCGGTGACATCGGCGTCATCACCTGCGGCAATGCATCCTTCAAGGTCGAGAAGACTGAGCCCGTTTCCGGCCAGAAGGTCGCGCACATCGGTGTCGTCACTTCCGGCATGTTCAAGATGGGTGACGAAGTGACTCTTTCAGTCGATGAAAAAGAGCGCCGTGACACCTGCCGCAACCACAGTGCCACCCACCTGATGCAGAAGGCCCTGCGTGAAGTCCTCGGCACACATGTTGAGCAGAAGGGCTCCTATCAGGATGCGGGCAGGACCCGTTTTGACTTCAGCCACTATCAGGCAATGACTGCCGAGGAACTGAAAAAGGTCGAGGACCTGGTCAACGAGAAGATCGGCGAAGGTCTGGCTGTCAATACTGCCATCATGAGCATTGACGAAGCCAAGAAGAGCGGTGCGATGGCTCTGTTCGGCGAAAAGTACGGCGATGAAGTCCGTGTCGTCAAGATGGGTGATTTCTCCACAGAACTCTGCGGCGGTACACACGTCGACAACACGAGCCGCATCGGCCAGTTCAAGATCCTCTCCGAAAACGGTGTCGCAGCCGGCGTCCGCAGGATCGAAGCCCTGACCGGCGACAATGTCCGCAAATATTATGAAGAGATGGAACAGGAGATGAACGAGGCTGCTGCTCTTGTAAAGGCAACCCCCGCGACTCTCGCAGACCATATCAAAAAGCTTCAGGAAGAGCTCAAGGCAGCCCGCAGCGAAGTCGAGTCCCTCAAGGCCAAAGAGGCACAGTCCGCTCTGGGCGATGTCATGGACAAGGTCCAGGAGATCAGCGGTATCAAGTTCCTTGCCTCCGCAGTTCCGGATGTTGACATGAACGGTCTGCGCGACCTGGGCGATCAGCTCAAAGAAAAGCTCGGTGAAGGCGTTGTCCTTCTTATTTCCGACAAGGGCGGGAAAGTCAGCATCATGACCATGGCCACAGACAAGGCTGTCAAGATGGGCGCCCATGCAGGCAACCTGATCAAGGCCATTGCCAAAGAGGTCGGCGGTGGCGGCGGCGGCCGTCCCAATATGGCCCAGGCCGGCGGCAAGAACCCCGCAGGCATCCCTGCAGCTCTGGAGAAGGCTCCCGAAGTCCTCAGGGAAATGATCAAATAAAAAGATTCCGCGTTACAAGTACACGCTCTTCGAAGGAGGGCGTGTACGGTAACGATTCAGCATAACGATTCGGCCGGTATCCCGCTATATTTATCAAATAAAAGTGTTGACGCGGGAAGTTTCTGTGCTATAATTGTAATGCATGTTTTTGCAGAGGTTTTTTTTTATTCGGGAAAACAACACTCCTCTGCAGACAAAATATGA
>Ga0256407_10014200_pt1 | contig 10524 bp, 14 predicted proteins | sample RumenRJG_04DNA_FD_193489 | JGI IMG/M metagenome (GOLD analysis project Ga0256407, IMG submission 193489) | Bovine rumen microbial communities from Lethbridge, Alberta, Canada - RJG_04 | ecosystem: Host-associated > Mammals > Digestive system > Stomach > Rumen | place: Canada: Alberta... | reverse complement strand
TCTTCATGTCAGGGGAGATCGTCTCTCGGTCGATGGACAACTTCGACTCGTCTTTATGTGTTTCGGCAGAAGTCTTTTCAGTATTAACCATTACAATATCCTCACTACAATCATCAGAGCATCATAACGTCCGTAAAGCTTCTGAGATATTCATAAAAGGACTTTTCATTCAAAATCGTAACGGGCATTACAAAATCGCTGGTACTGATGCCACTTCCGGACAATTCATTCTCAATGACATAGATTTCGGTAATATCCAAAAGTCCGAGAAGAGAAGCGGCTTTAATGAAATCTCTCTCTCCGGCTAACTCGGGATTTACCCCGCAATTTTTCATAAAGACAAAAAAAGAGGAGCGAAAAAGAAAAACAGCACTGCGCTCATAAAAAACAGAAACACCCAAAAGATAATCCAGAGTCTCCCGGTTAGAAGCAAAGGATGTCTTTGAAAAAACACACGCCAGGGAACGCGGGGATGAATGTGACAATTCCATAGAAAAACACTAAAAAAATACCACACGATCCGAACACACGGACAGATCCGAAAGCTCGGCCAGTGATGACATTTGAAAAAATGGAGCTGAATTTTCCGGAACAACACCTCGCCGGGCTCCGGCAGTTTCACAGTAATATAAACCAGCAGATTTGGAGCATCGCTCAAAAAATTCTCTCGGATTCCATTCATCTGATGCAGGATTAATAGCTTTTAAAGCATTCCAGACCCCATCAGCAAAGAAAAAAACATTCAGCTCCGAACCTTCGTTAATAACAGCTTCAATAAAATCACAAGCCGGCTTCAGACGGCTGTCTCCATACGGAGGCATTGTCATAACAACAAGATATTTCATAATTGACTATAAGAAAAAAACAAAAACGTCCATCTTTCAGTAAAGCCTCTACTGAGAAATGAACGCTCTGTACCCGATACACAAGTATGAATTTAATCCTTGTAGGCCACGAGTTCTACTTCGCACAGCACATCCTTGGGCAGCCTGGCAACTTCAACACATGACCGGGCTGGCGCCGCCTTTCCGAAATACTCGGCATAAACCTCATTAAAGGCCGCAAAATCATTCATGTTTTTAATGAAACACACTGATTTAATGACATTGTCCGGAGTCATACCGGCAGCATCAAGCACTGCCAGAAGATTCTTGCAGGATTGAGATGCCTGAACTCTGATATCGCCATCAACAATTTTTCCGGTGGCAGGGTCCAGCGGAATCTGTCCGGAAGTATAGAGAAAATTGCCGGCACGCACCGCCTGCGAATAAGGGCCGATAGCGGCCGGAGCTCTGTCAGTACTGATAATTTCCTTGGACATGAACAAACCTCAAAAAAAGAAAACAAACAAAACAGTACCTAGATTATAAAAAATCAGATCCAAAATTCAACCATTGATAAGAAAAAAGGCTGGTCAGTAACCAGCCTCATAAAAGAAAAATCAAAAAAACAGGTTGATATTACTTAAGTTCAACCTTGGCACCAGCAGCCTCGAGTTCCTTCTGAAGAGCTTCAGCATCAGCCTTAGGAAGAGCTTCCTTAACCTTGCAAGGAGCAGATTCAACGAGATCCTTGGCTTCCTTAAGACCGAGACCGGTAGCACCGCGAACTGCCTTAATAACGGCAATCTTGTTAGCGCCGATATCAGCAAGTACAACATCGAATTCGGTCTTCTCTTCAACAGCAGCACCGGCAGCAGGACCAGCTGCTACAGCTACAGCGGCAGAAACACCAAACTTCTCTTCCATTGCCTTGACGAGTTCTACAACTTCAGTAACGGTTAACTGGGCAATTGCCTCAATGATTTCTTCTTTAGACATGACAAAAATTCCTATTAAATAAAAATAAACCTAAATTAAGCAGCTTCCTGGAGTTTATCACCCAGAGCAGCAAGAGTGCGAACGAGTTTACCAGCTGCAGCCTCTTTGAGGGTTGCCATAAGATGTGCAATAGCTTCTTCGTAGGTAGGAAGAGTAGCCAGAACGTCAATATTTTCAGCTGAAATTAACTGACCTTCAAAAGACGCACCCTTAATCTGGAATTTATCATTCTTCTTTGCAAATTCCTTGAACAGACGAGCGGCAGCACCCGGATGTTCGTTGGAAAAAGCGATAAGTGTAGGACCTGCAAAAAGATCATCCATATTGGTGAACTCGGTTCCTTCCACAGCACGCTTGAGCAGAGTGTTACGAACAACTCTCGCATAAACCTGATTTTCACGGCAGAGCTTACGAAGCGCTGTCATCTGAGCAGCAGGAATACCACGGGAGTCAGCAACAACTGCTGATTTTGCATTCTTGGCAGCTTCTGCGACTTCGGCAACAATAGCCTTTTTGTCATCAATTAGTAATGCCATTTGCATTTTCTCCTGGACAGGAAAAGCTGGTAAAACCAGCACCATACCCTTTCGGGCCCCTCGGAAATTCTTCCAGAAGAAAGATAACTTTCATTCTGAGTTTTTCCGTCTACGCAGGAAATTAAGGTCGCCCACCTGCGGTCTTGGACGAGAGCGAAACTCTCGAACAACAGGGGGATACAGCATTATTCCCCCATAAACTTATTAATCTGCAAGTTCAGACTTGTCAAGAGTCACACCGGCACCCATAGTAGAGGAGGCGATTACCTTTACAAGATACTGGCCTTTGGATGTCTGAGGCTTTGCCTTCTTAACTGCAGATATGAGAGCGTTAAGATTATCCTTAAGATCTTCTGAAGAGAAGCTGGCCTTGCCAATAGAAGCCTGGATATTTCCCTGCTTGTCGTTTCTGTAACGAACCTGACCTGCCTTGGCATTCTTAACTGCAGCAGCAACATCAGGAGTAACAGTGCCAACCTTGGGATTAGGCATAAGTCCTCTCGGACCCAGGATCTGACCCAGCTGACCAACAACTCTCATGGCATCCGGAGAAGCAATAACAACATCAAATCCTGACTCGCCCTTCTTGATCTTTTCAGCCAAATCTGCCATGCCGACAAATTCAGCGCCTGCAGCTTTAGCCTCTTCGGCCTTTTCACCCTGGGTGAACACAGCAACACGAACAGTCTTGCCGGTACCGTGAGGAAGAACTACAGAACCACGAACGGTCTGATCAGACTTTTTGGCATCAATACCAAGATGGATGCACACATCGATGGATTCATCAAATTTGCATGTTGCAAATTTCTTTACTACATCAAATCCTTCAACAACGCTGTACACTTTGGTCTTATCAAGAGACTTCTTGATTTCAGCCATGCGCTTGGATAACTTTGCCATTTTATAAGCCCTCCACCTTGATACCCATGGAACGTGCGGTACCTGCAATTGATCTTGCTGAGGCTTCAGCATCAGCTCCGGTCATATCACTTTCCTTGGTTGCAGCAATAGCAAGAAGCTGTTCCTTGGTAATAGTGCCGACAAATTCCTTCCCCGGTTTATGGGATGCAGAATCAAGACCAAGAGTCTTCTTAATAAGATAAGAAGCTGGAGGGGTCTTCAGAACAAAAGTAAAGGACTTATCAGAATAAACGGTAATAACAACCGGAATAGGTGAGCCTTTCTCAAACTTATCAGTCTGGGCATTAAAAGCCTTGCAGAATTCCATGATGTTAACACCCTGCTGACCTAATGCCGGACCAACAGGAGGAGCAGGATTTGCCATACCTGCTTTTACCTGAAGCTTAACGTAAGCTTGAACTTTCTTAGCCATTTTTATATCCTTCTGGGTACAAACGCGCCGAAGCACTCCCCTTTCGAAAAAAGTCAGATTACCTGACACAAAAACGAGTGAATTATATACAATTTTTGATAAGGGTCAAGAATTTTATCAAAGACTGTTTACGCACACCTGACAAATAAAAAAGGGACTTATGAAAGTCCCTTTCAAAACCGCAAATCTTCAGTATCCTGATTTATTTTTCCTTGACAACCTGACTGAACTCCAGGTCAACAGGTGTGGAACGTCCGAAGATGGTAATGGAAACCTTGACTCTGTTCTTGTCATAGTCGACAGATTCCACAGTACCGGCAAAATCCTTAAACGGACCATCAATGGCACGAACCAGTTCGCCTGGTTCAAACACCGTCTTGGGTCTTGGAGAATCCTCGGTTTCTTTAAGACGATTAAGAATACGTTCAGCTTCGGCATCAGTAATAGGCATGGGCTTATTAACGCTGCCCCCGACAAAACCAAGCACTCTGTCAGTATGACGTACCATAAGCCATGTTTTCTCGTTCATCACCATCTGGATCAGAACATACCCCGGGAAGAATTTTCTCTCTGACTCAACCTTCTTCCCCTCTCTCATATCCCGAACTTTTTCTTTGGGTACCAGGACCTCTCCAAAGAAATCCTGCATCCCCTGATTCTTGATCTCAAGTCTCAGAGTATCCGCAACTCTCTGTTCATATCCTGAAAAGGCCTGTATAACATACCACTTCATCTTAGGATTTGACGACACAGCAACAATATCTGTCTTTGCATCTTCCTTTGCTTCAGTCCCGGGATTATTATTTTGCGCCATATTCAGAGTCCTTAAATCTTGTTAAAAAGGCTTATCAGTGTCATGAACACCATATCAAAAAGCCACAGCATCAAAGCTACAACTACAGTTACAACTCCAATATAAACAGTTGTGGCACGAGCCTCCTGACCAGTGGGCCATACCACTCTTCTGACTTCAATATACGATTCCCTGGTAAAACTGATGACATGTCTGCCAGTAGCGGTAAAACCTACACACACCACAGAAAGAACTATTACAAAAATTACACCAAAGGCCTTGAACAGCTGATACAGCTGATTCTCAGAAAAAAAAGATTCATACTGCCGGTTCAGATAGTAATTACCACCTACTGCGACAATAAGCAAAAGTACAGAAAGTGACCAAAGAAAAATGTCCTTCCCGCTGATCTTCTTTCTTTTTTCAACGGACAATGAACTGTCAGACACGGTAGCAGTTACACCACCGGCCGACTGCTCTGCATTTTGTTCCTGTTTATTCTTTTTTGACTTCGAAGTCATGAAAAGATTCCTTTTTATACTGAAGCGCCGCAGGAACGAACTTCTAAAACAGTACGTTAATCACGGCAAAGAGAAGCAACGACTGGTAAATTGCTCATCGGAGCAGAACTGTCTGGCTTCACCTTATATCACAGACAAGTCCGCGGGGCATTATATCCGTTTTACCACTACCACGCCATTAAAATTTGGGACCGCCGAAGCAGTCCCAAACATTACAACTTATCAGTATGCTGACACCCGGGAACCAATCCCGGGCCTGAGACTTCTGTTAAGCCTCAACCTCAGCTACAACGCCGGCACCAACGGTATGACCGCCTTCACGAATAGCGAAGCGGAGACCCTTGGACATGGCTACCGGGTGAATCAGAGTTACATTCATGGTTACGTTATCGCCAGGCATTACCATCTCGGTGCCTTCCGGCAGAGCAATGGTGCCGGTAACGTCGGTGGTTCTGAAATAGAACTGCGGACGATAGCCGTTAAGGAATGCAGTGTGTCTGCCGCCTTCTTCCTTGGTGAGAACGTATACTTCTGCCTTAAACTTGGTATGCGGAGTAATGGAACCAGGCTGTGCAAGAACCTGACCACGCTCAACTTCTTCACGCTTGGTACCGCGGAGCAGTACACCAACGTTTTCGCCGGCACGGCCTTCATCAAGGGTCTTGCGGAACATTTCAACACCGGTACATACAGTGGTGGCAGTAGGTCTGATACCTACGATTTCAACAGTGTCACCTACCTTGATGATACCACGCTCAACACGGCCGGTTACAACAGTACCGCGGCCGGAAATTGAGAATACGTCTTCAATAGGCAGCAGGAACGGATGATCAACATCACGAACCGGTTCAGGAATGTAGCTGTCCATGGTCTGAGCCAGCTCATATACCTTTTCTACCCACTTCTCTTCGCCATTCAGAGCGCCCAGAGCAGAACCGCGAATTACCGGGGTCTCATCTCCAGGGAACTTGTATTCATTGAGAAGTTCGCGAACTTCCATTTCAACCAGCTCAAGCAGCTCGTCGTCATCAACCATATCGCACTTGTTCAGGAACACGATGATGTAGGGAACACCAACCTGACGGGCAAGCAGAATGTGCTCACGGGTCTGAGGCATAGGACCATCGGTAGCAGCTACCACGAGAACAGCACCGTCCATCTGGGCAGCACCGGTAATCATGTTCTTAACGTAGTCAGCATGGCCCGGGCAGTCAACGTGAGCATAATGACGCTTGTCGGTATCGTACTCCACGTGAGCAGAGTTGATGGTTATACCACGTGCCTTTTCCTCAGGAGCATTGTCAATCTGGTCGTAGGACATTGCTGCACCGCCGCCGAACTTCTTGTTCAGGAGAGTGGTGAGAGCAGCGGTAAGAGTGGTCTTACCATGGTCAACGTGACCGATAGTGCCTACGTTTACGTGAGGCAGGTTACGCACATACTTTTCTTTAGCCATTTAATTTAATTTCCTTAAAAGGGCCCGCCCTTAAGACGGGCTTAAAAACATTAATTCTTCTTGCCGCGGGCTTCAATAATCGCATCTGAAACATTTCTTGGTGTTTCAGCATACTTACTGAATTCCATCACGTAAGAAGCACGACCCTGGGTCTGAGAACGCAGATCGGTAGCATAGCCGAACATCTCGGCAAGAGGAACCTGAGCATGAATAATCTTACCGGTAGGACCGTCTTCCATGCCTTCAACCATGCCGCGACGACGATTAATATCACCAACAACGTTACCCATGTAGTCTTCAGGAGTTTCAACCTCGACCTTCATAATCGGCTCAAGGAGAACCGGGTTAGCCTTCATAAAGCCAGCCTTGAAGGCAATTGAGGCAGCGGTTTTAAATGCAAGTTCCGAAGAGTCAACTTCATGGAAGGAACCGTCATAAACAGTAACCTTGACGTCAACAACCGGGTAACCAGCAAGAACACCGTCCTCAACAGTGGCCTGACAGCCCTTGTCAATTGCCGGAATGAATTCCTTGGGAATTACGCCGCCAACAATTTCACTGGCAAACTCATAACCCTTGCCGGCTTCATTCGGTTCAAGACGCAGCCAGCAGTGACCGTACTGACCATGACCGCCGGACTGACGAATGAACTTGCCTTCGGATTCAACCTTGGTACGGAGAGTTTCTCTGTAAGCAACCTGAGGCTTGCCGACGTTGCATTCAACATGGAACTCACGACGCATACGATCAACAATGATGTCAAGGTGAAGTTCGCCCATGCCGGAAATGATGGTCTGACCGGATTCTTCGTCAGTATGAACCTTGAAGGAAGGATCTTCCTGAGCAAGACGCTGCAGAGCAAGAGCCATCTTTTCCTGATCATCCTTGGTCTTCGGTTCAACGGCCAGGGAGATAACCGGATCCGGGAATTCCATGCGCTCAAGAATAATGGGCTTATTCTCATCGCAGAGGGTATCACCGGTGGTTGCTTCCTTAAGACCGATGCATGCAGCAATATCTCCGGCATAGATTTCCGAAATCTGCTTTCTGTTATTAGCGTGCATCTGTACCAGACGGCCAAGTCTTTCACGCTTGCCGCGGCTGGGAATGTAAACGGCGTCGCCGGACTTTACAAAGCCGGAGTAGCAACGAACAAAGGTAAGATTTCCAACAAAAGGATCAGTTGCAATCTTAAATGCCAGGGCAGAGAACGGCTCGCTGTCGGAAGCCTGACGCTCAGCCGGCTCGCCTTCAGGAGTTTCACCCTTGACAGGAGGTACATCCGCAGGAGACGGCAGGAAGTCAACTACGGCATCCAAAAGTGCCTGAACACCCTTGTTTTTAAATGCGGTACCGCAGGTAACAAGGGTAATTTCGCAATTAATAACTCTCTTGCGAAGGCCTTTAACGATTTCCTCTTCAGTAAGTTCCTCACCACTGAAATACTTGTCCATGAGGGCTTCGTCTGACTCCGCTGCAGCTTCAACGAGCTGGGCACGGTATTCCTCTACATCAGCCTTCATGTCCTCGGGAATATCAGTATACTCAAAGGTAACACCCTGATCATCGTCATTCCAGTCAATGGCCTTGAGCTTGATAAGGTCAACAACACCAACAAAATTGTCTTCAGCACCGATTGGAAGCTGCAGAGCTACCGGATGACCGGCAAGACGAGTCTTGATATGTTCAAGAACGCGCTTAAAATTAGAACCGGTACGGTCCATCTTATTGACGAACGCAATACGGGGTACATGGTACTTGTTTGCCTGACGCCAAACAGTCTCGGACTGAGGCTGAACGCCGTCAACAGCCGAGTAAACCATTACTGCACCGTCCAGAACACGCATTGAGCGCTCTACCTCGATAGTAAAGTCCACGTGGCCCGGGGTATCAATAATATTGATACGGAACGGCTTTGCGTACTGATTGGACATACCGCGCCAAAAACATGTGGTAGCAGCGGAAGTAATGGTAATACCACGTTCCTGTTCCTGCTCCATGAAGTCCATGGTAGCAGCACCGTCGTGCACTTCACCAAGCTTGTGATTTACACCGGTATAAAACAAAATTCGTTCAGTGGTAGTGGTTTTACCAGCATCGATGTGTGCGGAAATACCGATATTGCGGTATTGCGCGATAGGAGTTTCACGAGTCAAGATTTGAATTCCTTATGAAATTTTGTTCTCAAAAAGGTGTTTACAAAAAAACACCCGCACAAAACTATCGACTCAGACTACCAACGATAGTGAGCAAAAGCCTTGTTAGCTTCAGCCATGCGATGAACGTCTTCACGCTTTCTTACTGCAGATCCCTTGTTCTCGGCAGCATCAAGGAGTTCGCCGGCAAGACGCTGAGCCATGGACTTTTCACTGCGGGAGCGCGCAGCTTCTACAAGCCAGCGCATGGCAAGTGCATTACGACGAACGGGACGAACTTCAACCGGTACCTGATAGGTAGCACCGCCAACACGACGGGACTTAACTTCCACAACAGGACGGATATGGTCGAGAGCTTCTTCAAAAATATCAAGATGAGGCTTGCCGGACTTTTCAGAAACAGTATCAAGAGCACCATAAACAATGCTTTCCGCTACTGACTTCTTACCGTCAACCATTACAACATTAATAAATTTAGCCAGCAATTCTGAACCGAACTTCGGATCAGGGAGAATCTTACGCTGACCAACAACACGACGTCTAGGCATTTATATATCCTCGTATTTTCAGGAGTTTCCCAAAACACACAAAAAAAATTTATTACAACTAAGTTTGGCCTTACTTAACGGGGACACCATTAAGCCTTAGGCTTCTTCACACCGTACTTGGAACGGCCCTGCTGACGGTCTTTAACACCTGCAAGGTCAAAAGCTCCACGGACGGTATGATAACGAACACCAGGAAGATCCTTAACACGTCCGCCACGAATAAGCACTACAGAGTGCTCCTGAAGGTTATGACCTTCACCGCCGATATAGGAGGTTACTTCAAAACCGTTAGTTAAACGAACACGGCAAACCTTTCTCATTGCTGAGTTAGGCTTCTTGGGGGTAGTAGTATATACACGAGTGCAAACACCGCGTTTCTGAGGGCAAGCCTGCAAGGCCGGAACCTTGTTCTTGACTACCTGCTTAACGCGAGGCTTACGCACCAGCTGATTAATAGTAGACATTATCGCTCCATTAATTTCTAAAATTTCCTTTCGGAACACAGCAAATAGGTAAGACCTACTTAATAAACAAGAGATGTTTAGTTACAAAAACTCACTGAAACAACTCAATCGCGTGATTATAATGACAGATACCAAAAAAAACAATAAAAAAGGTTGCCCTGAAATAAAATTTTTCTGTCAGAGATGACCAATGAAAAACTAATAGAAGAATCCTGAGCAGGCACGAAAATGACATGTCCCCAAAAAGGTCAATTTTACTGGAATTGAGTTATCAGGATTCCGGAAGTTCTCACTCCCCAATAATATTAACCCCGGAGCAGCTTTGTTCATGGTCTAAACCAGAGGGGTGAAGCAGCTTTTTTTACACCGTGTTTTGGGACATGCTACGAAAATTCATAAACTCAGGCGAACTTACAGGGAAACAGAAAAGAATGCATATCTGCTTATTTGAAGGTTATCGGACTTCCGTATTTTCCAATCAGCTCAACAAGCTGCGAGGCATTAGCTTCTTCTCCACACCATACACTGATAGAGCGGGCATTCATGTCAAATGAACTGACATAAAGATTTGGAAGATCTGCCAGAGTGTCAAACATCTCCTCATCAAGAAGAGCATTAACCCCATCAGCCATCAGGTAAAGAATATCATCGGAATGCATAGTCTTAAGACAGCGCGTCAGCAGATCAGACTTGCGGGGATCAGTATTAATGATAAACACACGGGGAGTTGCACTTTCAATGACGGCTCCTTCCTGCATCTTCATGTCAGGGGAGATCGTCTCTCGGTCGATGGACAACTTCGACTCGTCTTTATGTGTTTCGGCAGAAGTCTTTTCAGTATTAACCATTACAATATCCTCACTACAATCATCAGAGCATCATATCGTCCGAAATGCT
>Ga0256407_10014196_pt1 | contig 10526 bp, 8 predicted proteins | sample RumenRJG_04DNA_FD_193489 | JGI IMG/M metagenome (GOLD analysis project Ga0256407, IMG submission 193489) | Bovine rumen microbial communities from Lethbridge, Alberta, Canada - RJG_04 | ecosystem: Host-associated > Mammals > Digestive system > Stomach > Rumen | place: Canada: Alberta | collected... | reverse complement strand
ATAGTTATATAGTTATATATTGCATTTTCTTTTATTGTTATTTATGTTCGCTTTGTTTCCTTTTTTCCTGGTTAGCTTTGTTTTAGTAGCATGGTAACAATTTTTGTTTGTTTGTTTGGTCGTGTTGCATTCCTTTTTCGTTTCGTTTCTTGTTAGCTTTTCTTTTTCCTTGTATGGCTTTTTATTTTCATGGATGATATATTTATTATTTTGTTGTGTTTGTTGCTTTGTGTGCAAATTGTGTGCGTTTTAGGGTGCAATATTATTTGTTTTGTACCTTTGAGGCTTTTTGCTTTGGTGTATGTTCATTTAGTTTTGCAAAATAATGTTAGGGGGAGGGGGCTATTTTTGCCCCAAAACTATATGGTGCAAATCGCTATTTCTGAAAAAATTTTTTTGAAAAACGAAAAATTTAGGTTGTCGTGTTATGTTTAGATGCCCGTAGATGCCTTTTATTTTGTTTCTGCGTCATTTTCTTTCTTGGGATGATAGTTTCCTTGTTTTGGAAAAAATAATGCCTTGTAGGGCTTAAAATTGGCTTTTTGTTTTTGGTGTGAATAAAAAAGTTTGCGTTTAGGTTTTGTATTATTGAAAAAAAGTGTTTACTTTGTGGTTGTGATTAAGTTTTTAAAGATATAGTTTTATGGAAGGAACGAATTTAGGTGAATTAAGGAAGGTGACTATGCGTGTTACCTTTAGTCTTGATGGTAATGGAAATGTAGTTAGTGCTGTTGGCAGTCCAACTGGTGATGTAGATGTAGTTGATTTGTATCATGTGTTGAGTTATTTGTCTTCGGACATCCGTTTCAATCGTACTTATCATTCTTCTGTTGCGCCAGCATCCTCGCTTATTAAATCCACGCATATTAATGAGGTTGAAGCCAAAGATGGTTTTGAAAGGATTGATTAGTTTATGGCGAGTTTTGAGTTGAATGGTTTTGTGTCGCAGATAAAGTATTTGCCCAGTGGCAGTGTGGTTGTGTATTTGGATGAGTATCATCAGGGTTACAAGACCAGTTCTGGTGTCAAGGTTGATGAAAGGTATTTGACGTTCAAGACGATATGGAAGCCTTATTTTGCGAAGTACATCAATGAGCATTTCAATCGTGGCATGTATGTCAATGTAAAGGGTGAGGTATTGCCTTATGCGAAGGAGGGTGAAAAGTTGGTTGATGGTTACACGGTGATAGGTCAGACAATCAACATGGCTAGTTTCCCGAAGGCGAGTTTAAGGCGTGAGTTGAAGATGAAAAAGGAAAGTGAACTGCATTCTATTGGTGAGCCAGATGTTGATGGTTTTCTTGCTGCTGATTTTTAGTTTTTTAATTTAAATAATAGCTATTATGAAAAAGACAAAGAATGATGTTGAAAATGTTGTGTGTGGTGCTGGTGTTGATATTCCTGCATCACCACAGGTGTCATTAGAAGATACCATCAAGCAGTTGCGCAAGCAGGTTTCTGGTTATCAAGGTTACATCAAGCAGTTAAATGCCAAAATTGATGAGCTGAGGGGTGTTGCCAATGAATGCGAGGAGTTGGTGAACAAGCGAAATGATTATGTCAAGAAGCTTGAAAAGGATGTTGCTTATTGGAAAAAGTCATCTGATGTTGCCTTGAAGGAGTTGGATGCCTTGAAGATTGAGTGTGAGGAGTTGAACAATCAACTGATTGTTGAAAAGTCGATGCCTTGGTACAAGCGTCTTTTTGGTTAAAGTTTCTTTTTTTTACCTTTTTACCATAATTTTAAGTTTTTTCATAAAAAAAACAATTTTAAAATGTTTATTGATTCCGCTTGTTCGTGAGAATAGGCGGTTTCTTTTTTTTGTGGTTAGTTCACACTTGGTTTGTCGAGGCAATGCAGTGTTATTGTGCCAAGGGCGAATGAACTGTTGCCACGATGTAGTTTCATCATTGTTGGCTTGTAGTCATTCAAGCACACGCAATGCACGTTTTTGTTGGTATATAGGCTTTTAATCCATATATCCGTGTTTGTCATATAGTCCACAAAGCTGTCGTGCAGGTTCCGCACATCAATCGTTGTGTTTCCACGCACATATTTCTGTCTTACTGCAAAAGTGACATTTATATCCACATTTTCACGAATAATTTGCTTTGTGTCATTGCTGTCTTGCATAACAATATCGAAATCCTCCTCTTGATTGTATTCCCAGTCTTCGGTATAGACGTTTTTTGTCTTGCCTTTTTGGTTCATTCCATCAACCGAGAGTATTCTTACGCCATTGAACAGTGTTGTCACATCTTGGAATGTGCCATTTGCAGTGTTTTTTAGCAAATATTTATTTCTTAAAGTGTTATCAGCCATAGTTTTACAACATTTTATTGTTTTATTTCTTTAAAGTCGCAGTTCCTTGTTAAATTCGTGTACCGTTCCCAAGCAGAAATCGCCATGTTGCACCTTTGCTTTTGGTGAATATTTAAGAACAGTGACAACGCTATTGCCATCTATGTCATCAATCGTGACTTCGCTTTCGTCAAAGGCATATATACGCACATGGTTATATCCATTGCCTATGATGTGCATGTTGGTGTGGCATCCGCAATAAACATTAGGACATTTTGTCTTTGGGATTATCAAGGTCACGTCCTTGCACCACATAAAGGCAGAAACATCGCTTGTCACGCCCACAATTCCGTTGTAATCAACGAAAAGCCCGTAGGTGTAACCTTCAACACCATCGCAATTTTGAATCGTTCTGCGCCCATTTATGTAGTCCTTGAATGTGTCCTTGATATAATCCTTAGACAATCCAAGTCCATTGTGGCAAGCGGTAATAAAGAATGGTATGCTTTGTTGTCTAAGGACAAGCTTAATGAGTTTCTCCTTGTCTTCTCCACATACTCGCCATTCGTCACTATATTCTTTGCACAGCGGGGAACCTGCAATGCTCCCCATCAATGCGTTTTTCTTGAAATCAAACATTTCCTTATCCATCGTAATCAAAGCGTTTTATAAATATTCAATTCTTTTGTTAATATCTTTTCTATGTTGTCATATTCAGTATATGGTATCTCGATTAACTTAACACCATGCTCTTTGCAATAATATCTAACTGCATCATCACGTTCTTGTTGTTCGTGAAAATCACGTTTATATGAAAAAAATTTTGTTGGCACATAATGTTGTGAACCATTAAATTCTATTATTGTGTTATATTTAGACAAATAGAAATCAACATATAAAAACTTGTTTTTACAAAACAAATATTCGTTCAGAATTTTGTATTGTGCAATATAATCAATTTTGTTTTGTTTTAGAAAAAAAGTTATTTTATTTTCGCCCAAAGAACTTTTGCAAACAGGACACCCAGAACCATTTAAATGATGATATGCTTTTTGTTCAAAATCTCCGTGTAATGGGCAAGTTATTGTTACTATTGTATGAGAATTAACATATTTAGTTTTGTTATATTCATATTTAAAGCTATGTATCTTGTTTGCTTTGCTTGCAAATTCTTCTGTTGTAAAATTGTGATTGCGTCCACAATAAGGACAACCGTGACCTTTAATATGTTGGTTAGGAGATTGAAGAAAATCTCCATGAACTGGACAAGTGATGATAACTTTTTCCCTATCGTTCACATAAATGGTCTTTTTGTAATCGTATTTTTTATGGTGTGTAATATTTGCTTGTTCAATAAAAGTTTCTAAACTTTTTTTTGAAGTTCCACCACATTTAGGGCATCCTGTTCCCTTTAAATGATGAAGTGGCAATTGATAAAAATCCCCATGTAAATGACAAGTAATACAAACCTTTGTTGATGAATTTATATATTCAACTTTTTCATAGCTATATTTATCCCCGTGAATTGATTTTGCTTGCGATATAAAATCTTTTTTAGATTTTCTTAATTTGTCTCCAGCGGATTTTGCCCCACATTTAGCACAACCTACCCCCTTAATATGGTGATATGGAGTTATGTAAAAAATACCATGTTCTTTACATAAAACTGGGATTTTTGTCTTGTTGTTTTTGTAATTGCTGTCATTAACTTGTTCGTAGCAATATCTATTTCCATGCACTTGTTTAAAATCGTGCAATAACATTTCTAATGGCTTTTTCTTTGTCATATTGTCTATCCTTTTAACTAAGTCTATCAATGAAAAAGTGGAAGGAGCGATAGACATGCTCCTTGTCATCGGGTAGCTACTCCCGACTATCCACAATGCAAATATAACAAATATTTCTTTCATTAGCAAGTTTTTGTACTATAACAATTGCACACGTATTCCACTTCCATCTGGGATAGTCCAATTACCCATTAACGAATGTATTGACTGGATTAAAACATAGCTTTGCTGCAATTGCAGTAGTATCTGTGCCTGCACGCCCATAGCCATGTCGTTGTCTGTCAATGTCAGTGCATCACGTATTTGCATCAAAAGGTCATTTCTTAGGTATGCCTGTTGTGACAATCCGTTCATATATCCCTCAAGTGCATTTGCCGTTTGCTCGGTCACACCTTGTATTCCTTGTTGCAATGCACTTAACTGCTGTTCTTGTTCTTGTGTCTTTGCCACCAGTCCAAGTTGTTCAAGATTGCCATAGAAAGCACCCAAGGCGGTGTTGATGTCATTAGATACAATACCAGCACGTGCAGCCAATTGGCGAAGTTCCTCAATGGTCAGTTCTTCACCTCCTTCGCTGCCTATGCTTGTCATTCTGTCAAGTTCGTTATACAACGGCTGCAACAAAGCACCGACAATCTCTTGTGTCATTGCTTTCTTTACAATGTTTTGGATAACCTCATCCATCTTTTCGCCAATGGCATCCAAGGTTGTTTCTCCTGCTTTCCATGCCTCTACCCAAGTATCAACAAATTCCTCTGCTGCTGATTTAACATCACTGCCAGTAAGGTTGTTTACAACCTCCTCGGTCATATTGTTAATTTCATATTGCAAGTCCTTGATGTTGCTTCTTAACTCCAACATCTTGTCCTCATCTTGGTTCTTCTTCTTGCGTGATTCTTCAAGGGCAAGTTGGCGTTTCAATTCCTCAAGTTGTTGTTGCTTGTTGGCTATGGTGGCACGACGGGCAGCGGTTTCAGCCGTTCCCATTGACTTTTCTACTTGGTATTCAAGGTCTTTGTAAGCAAGTTCAAGCTGTCGCACCGTTCTTTCACTTCTTTCCACCTTCCTTGTTATCCTTTTGTTTGAATTGTCAAACCAAGAGGATATTGCTCCCCAAGCACCTTTGATTACATTGACAGTTCCACCAATCACATCACCGCTTTGTATTTGTGCAATACCTTTGGCTGCTGTAGCTACTCCATCAATGGATGCACCAATGTCGTTGATGATTTCAAGTGTTTCCTCATCAGCACCAAGTCCCTCTGCTATATTGCCAATTTCATGGATGCCATCTGCAACTTTTTCCATTTCATCAGCAATATCCATCAATCCTTGAGCGAAATCAACTTCATCATCAGCACCTTTGGTAAAATCTTCTTTCAACTTCTGCCACAATGGTTGTGATTCAAGTAATTTCTTGTTTACCTTGTCTATTTCTATGCCAAGTTTGTGTTCTGTCAATGTAACATATTCACCACTCTTGGGGTCTATGTAAGTATATTCTCCTTTTTCGTTCTTACCACCTTCCTTTGCTTGTTCATAAGCACTTTTCAAGCGTTTTGCAAGCGTTCTTGTCAGTGCTGCACTATGATTGGCTATTCCACCGAACAAAGCCTCGTAAGCAGGCATCATCTGAAGGATTCCCTCTTTCAATTCAGCCAAGACATTTTCTTGTTCCTTGATTTGTGAGGCATATAATTCCTTTTGTTTTGCATTTTGTTCATTGGCATATTTGTCACGCAATTCGCTAATTTCTTGTTCCTTTAAGGCAATCTTACCATTTGTATCAGCAAGGTTGTATTCCAATTGTTTCGTTTGGTTGTAAACATCTTGCGCCCATTTCTTTGTTTGTTGCTTGATGGCTTTTTGTGCATCCAACAAACCTTTCATAAATTCACTGTCAATGTCTTTGTCGCTAAATAGTTTAGAGAAATCAACATCAAGAATGTCATATTGGCTTAAATCGACATCTGGTTTTTCCTTTGCTATAGCATCCCAAACGGCACTTTGGTATCTTGACACCAAATCGTCAATTGATTTTGGAAAATCAGTAGTATCAATGCCAAACATGTCTATAAGTTGGTTGCCAAGGTCTGCATTAGCCTGCAATTCAACGGCAAGTTCGTATTGTTCATCAATCTTCGCCAATTCGCTATTCAAACCATCAGTGATTTTCTTCATGTCATAGGTCTTGGCATCAACTTGCAACTTTTGTATTTCCACATCAAGTGCCTCGATAGCCGATGTCTTGACTTTTGGATTTTGAGCCAATATTTCACGTTGCTTTACAAGAAATTCCAACAACTCCTTTACATTCTTCCCTGCGAATTGGTTGGCATTGAATTTGTCTATGCCATATTTAGAAAGAACATTGTTCACACGTTCCAAAGTTGCTTCATAACCCCTTGCTGCAAGTTCTATAGCCTCAAAGTCGCCGACACCTGCCTTACGCAACTTATCATAATTGGATTGCATGTCTTTGATAAGGCTTATTTCTTGCTTTAATGCTTCGCCAAGTTCATCTTTTTGTGATGTTTTTTCTTTTTTACTTTTTTCAATTGCTTGACCATACATTTCAAGAGCCATTGACATAAATTCAATTTTCTTTGTGTATTCTTCCATTTTTGGTATTGCAAATGGGTCTGCTGAACCTATAAGTTTCAACAATTCAATGGCTTCTTTATATTTTTGTATATCATTTTGCAAGCGTTCAACCCACTGTGCAAATTCTTCTCCTGCCTTTGGTGAATAAGGCAATAGGTCGTAGTAATTATCGCCAGCCCTTCGTGAAAAATCCTTTTGAAAATCAGATAGTTTCTTAAATTCATTAACTATCAATTGCAATTGTGCTTTTTCTTCAACTAATGGTTTTGAAAGGCTGTCAAAATATTCGCCATTAGCATCACTATATAATTCAAGTTTCTTATCTATTTCCTCAATTCTTTTTTCTTTTTGTTCTATCCATTTGTCAAATTCATCAGTTGAGCTTGGCAAATATTTCATAAGGTCTTGTGATGCCTGTCCAAACCTATTAAGAAATTCCCATTGAAAATCCGAGAACACCTCGGGCTTGAACATTTCAATTACACTTTGTATTATGTTACGGTCTTTTTCAAGACTTTTAACCATATTATTTCCAAAATCTCCACCTATTTTTTGGTAAGAATCTATATTCTTTTTGATATTTTCTAATTGTTTTTCAAGGTCAGACATCCATGAAATGTAATCATCCTTAGATTTTGGTGCATACATCATTAATGCATCTTTGCCAAATATAGTCTTTGCCAATGCTATGTTGTCGTCTATACGTTTTTCATATTCCTTTTGAAAATCACTTTTTTGTTCAACGCCAAACTTTATGCCTATTTCAATATTAAGGCGGTTGGCATCTTGTACCATATCTGCAACTGCGTTATAATATTCAGGCATAGTCTTCTTGAATCTTTCAAGGTTCTTTTCTATGGCTTCTTTTTGTTGTTCACTTAATTCGTAGTTTGCATTGTAAATATCATCTGTAATTCCTGAAAAGGCTGCTGAAGAATGCTTACGTAAATCCTCCATAAATATTTTCCACAATGATGTGTTTTTGTTATAAGCACCATTAGTATATTCGGAGATTTTTTCATCCAATCGTATATCAAACAACTTAGCAGCTTCACCTTGTATTTGTGGAACTTTTGACTTAATTGCATTCTTTACATGTTCAAGAATTTCAGCAATTTGGAATGGGTCTGTAATATTATTTCTTGACAAGAAAGATGTTATGCTATTTGCAGTAATATCAATTTCCCCTTGTGCTTCTTTAAGGGCATCTACCAAATCAACTTGCTTGGCATAACTCCCATTAAGATTATCAACAGCGGTATTGTAGTCTTTCAAATCATCTGCAAGACCTTCTCCAAAAATACCACCCCATCCTTGTGAATGTGAAATTTCAAATGTGTCATCTTTTATGTCACTTATGAAACCATGTGCTTGTTCTATGGACTTTAATAAATCAGCACCAACGGTTATTCTTTGATTTAAGTCGGATATTTGAATCAAATTAGTTAATAATGTAGATGCTGAACTTGCCAAGTTTCCTATTTCACCTTCCATCTGTGACCATGCTTTTTTGGCTTTGTCATCCGAAAGTTCACCTTTCCTTGCAATCTCCAACTCGTTAGTTTTTTCAAGTGTATTCAAGTAAGCTTGCAATGCCTCTTGTTGCTCATTAATATTTTCCTTTATTTGCTTATTAATTTCTGCAATTTCTTTTCTATTAGCAAAGAACTGTTGGGTTAAGTCAATAATAGCAAATGCAATGGCAGCAATCCAAGTTGCAGGGTTCATAAAGGCAGTTTTCATTGCAAGACCTATCATCTTTACAACTTCTATTATTTTATTACCAATAACATATAAATTTTTAAGTTTTAAGACAACACCACCCACGTAGTTTGCATAAACTGCATAAACAACACTTGTAGCTCCAAACACACCTATAGCATATATTACATCCCAAATGGCACGATTAATGGAACGCCAATTTTCAAGCAAATATTTAAGGCTTTTTAATGGTATTGACAACAAACTTTGGTTTTCCTTTCCCATATCATTTAACATATTATTGAAAGCCAAATTAAGGTTTGCCAATTGCACTTTTAATGTTTGTGCTTGCTTTGCTTGGAAATCAAAGAACTTACCACCCTCGTCAGTCATTTTGTTCAACACTGCCATCACATCGGTGTATGACACCATTTTCTTTGACATCCTGCTATAAACATCGCCAGTGGTTACCACCTTTCCTTCTAATTCTGTGAAGTAATCGGACAAAGCCTTTACTATAGGCAAACCTGCGTTGGCAAAGTCACGAGCATCACGGGCAGTCAAAACCGTTTGCGCACGAATCTGTCCCAAGTTGTATGTCAATCGTTCCATAGGCACGCCCAAGGCGGCACTAATATCAGCCAAACGTCTTGTGGTATCAACAACCTCGTTCGCTTCAAAATTGTAAGCTGTTAACTGTTTGGCTGCACCTGCAAGTTCCAACAAAGTAAAAGGTGACTTTATAGCCATAGCATTCAATTCTTGGAAAATTTGGCTGCCCTTTTGAAAGCTATTAACCAATACGCCCAATGACCTTTCAAGTAATTCGTACTGACCACGAATTACATAAATCTGTTTTACAAAAGTGGTTATAGTACCTAATGTAAGTGCATAAATGATACGATTTCTAATATACCCAAAAGCATTACCCAATGCAGTATTAGATTTTACAAGTTGTGCATTTTTACCAAGTATCTCGTCAAGCGACTTTTTTAGCCTATTATATTCACTTGATAGCTGTGAAACCTCTTGTTTGTTCTTGGGGTCTATTTGCACCTTTTTAAGTGCCGCCATTTTTCTTGTAATTGCATCTATGCTATTTTCATCCATTCCAAGCACCTCGTTCAATGTTTTGGGTTGGGTACTTGAATTTCTAAGGCGTTCTATTTTTGTTTTTAAGTTATCAATGTCTTTTTCAACCTTGCGTATTTTTACTTCGTCAAAAATACCGCTTGATTTCATGCGTTGATGTACGCTTTCCAATTCTCTAAGTTTTTTTTCAGCTTTACTTAAAGAATTAGTTGACAATTGCATAGCCTTATTATAATCGTAAATAAAAGGGCTTTGTTGTTTTTTAAGTTGTTTCTCCCTTTGTTTTTCGAGTGCTGCGTTTTGCCGTTCAATAGCTTTATTCTTTTCTTCTTCGGTCATTAATTGGCTTTTTAGCTCAGCTTTATTATCAGCGATAATTTTATTTTGTTTAAGCAATTCTTCTGAGCCAAGAGCCATTTCTTTTCTACGTTTTTCTTCAGCCTTGATTTCTTGTTCTAAAGCACCAACAGTTTCTTCTGCAAATTTAGTAGAGCTTCCTTCGCCACTATTTTTCCCTTTTGTTGCTTGTTGTTTTGCCTTTTCAATACCATCAAGAGTTTGTGATAAATCAACCTTGACATTACCCAACTCTTGAAGTTTAGCCTTCATTGCATCAATAGTTTGGTCAAAGTTGGTTTTCATCTTGCCTGTTCCTTCTTGTACGTAATTTACAAGTTTGTCAATGGCAGACTTCAAATCTTTATCATCCAAAGAAGCAACTACAATAGTAGGATTTAGATTTGCCATATATTATAATTATTATATGTTATTTCTTTTTCTTGTTTGGTTGATGAATGGGAACGTCAAATTCCTCACCATCTTTCAAGTCATGTGCTTTGTAGCCAGACATAAAGCTATTAAGTTTAACCTGCGCTTCCATAGCCTCCTTGTAATTGTTCCAAACTTTCTTGTCAGCACCATGTAGGTACTTTGTGTGGGTGTTGTCAATAGACATGAAATTTATTCTTGCTATAGAAAGATTATAAAGATAATCATTCAATGTATATTGTTGGAACACCTTTAAGAAGTCTGCTGCATCC
>Ga0256407_10014193_pt1 | contig 10527 bp, 10 predicted proteins | sample RumenRJG_04DNA_FD_193489 | JGI IMG/M metagenome (GOLD analysis project Ga0256407, IMG submission 193489) | Bovine rumen microbial communities from Lethbridge, Alberta, Canada - RJG_04 | ecosystem: Host-associated > Mammals > Digestive system > Stomach > Rumen | place: Canada: Alberta... | reverse complement strand
TGGACATCGAATACTCGAAGCGCAAGGACAACAGACTGAAGCGACTGATCAAGAAAGCTGAATTCGAGCAGCCGGATGCTACAATAGCCGGCATCAACTATGGAGCCGGCCGTAAGCTCAACCGGGATCTGATCGATCGGCTTTCCACCTGTGAGTACATCTCTGAATATCGCAATATTTTCATTATTGGAGCTGCCGGCAGCGGCAAGACATATCTAGCCTGTGCTTTTGGTCTGGCAGCGTGTATGCACTATTACAAAGTCAGATTCGTCAGACTCCCTGATCTGCTCATAGAACTGATGCCTCTTGTAGGCACAGATGCCTTTGTTAAGGCGATCAAGCAGTACACGAATCCACGGCTGTTGATCATCGATGAATGGCTGCTCACGCCTCTTAACGATGATGAAGCCAAGATCGTTTTCGAGGTCATTCATAAGCGGAGGAAGAAATCTTCGACCATATTATGCTCACAGTTCCTCGATGAAGGTTGGTATGAGCGCATTGGCAGTGATGATAATCCTCTTGCCGATTCGATCATGGATCGCATCAAGTATGATGCCTACAAGATCAAGATCCAGGCTTTGGATCCTGATCATGACAGATCCATGCGTGAAGTATATGGCCTCAGCCCGGAAGAAGCTGAGTAACACAGGACTGGCTATGCATTTGGCGGGAGGTCTGCGTGACCTCCCGGCGGCTTCGCCGCCTTTGTATTAGATGAACAGATGATTTCCTGTCGCCGGACAGGTGATTTCCATTTTACCGGACGGGCGCTTTCAGCGCCCCGGAATATTCAATGCTTCTGAAAACCCTCCAAAGTATATATAAGAATAGGTTTATCATATACATTGATAAACTGCTTCGGAATGTCCTGACCCATTCTAGCACCGGAACCTCCGGCAATAATAATTGCTACGTTCATACGAATTGCCTCCTCCAATAAAACCGTTCTTATTTAACAAGCTCCTAAACTAATTTCTGATTGTTATAAAAAATGTTGCTTTCACACATTACAATCCAAGAAATTTCATGAAGTTCTCTTTGTTCTCTTTAGCTGTTGTTGTAGGTCTACCCAAATCTGCTCTTGCACCAATACCACATTTAACTTCGATTAACCCAAGCTCATTTCTTTCCTTCTCTAGTAATAAAGCCTTGTCCAAATCTTCGAAGTTATCTACACTTACTGCATGTGGATACCCACACGCCTTAGCCAAGCCAACAATATCAATATCCCGTGCGACTGTCGGTTGCCCCCCTACCGTTTCGTGCGCACCGTTGTTTATAACAATATGAGTAATATTTGCCGGCTTTTGTGATCCAATCACAGCCATGCTTCCCATATGCATAAGCATAGCTCCATCGCCATCAATAACCCAAATTTTCTTTTCAGGCTTCTGAATAGCAACCCCTAGTGCGATAGATGAACTATGACCCATAGAGCCAACTGTCAAGAAGTCCGTCCCATGAGGTTGTCCATTTGCAACACGAATCTCAAAAAGCTCCCGGCTCGCCTTCCCCGTAGTAGAGATTATCATGTCAGTTCCTGTAACTTTTGTAATGTGTCTTATTATCTCTTCCCTGCTCATACTAAAATCGTTTTTATACTTAATTTTTCCATCATACTCTAATGCGCCTTTCTTAATAACAAAGGCCACTTGTTTCCCAACTGACAACTTTTCCTTAAAAATGTTCATTATATCACATATATCCTCGGGAGTTGTTTCTTTGCCGACAACATATGATTTGATATCCATGTCTTCTAACAGTTTTAAAGTGATCTGCCCTTGATAAATGTGTTGGGGTTCATCATGTACACCTGGTTCTCCTCGCCATCCAATAATGAAAACACATGGTATTCCATATACATTATCATTCATCAAGGACGCAACAGGGTTAATAATATTTCCTTCTCCTGAATTTTGCATATATACAACCGGAACCTTCCCTGTAGCAAGATGATAACCCGCAGCCAGACCTGTGCACGATCCTTCATTAGCAGCGATAATATGATGCTGTGGATCAATTCCATACGTAGACATCAAATAATTACAAAGAGCTTTTAGCTGTGAGTCTGGTACTCCAGTGTAAAAATCAGCTCCAATTGCATTAATAAATTTCTCAATCTTCATTATAACTTTCCTCACTTTATATAAATGATTTTCCTATCTTGAATTATCCTTAGTAATATAATGATTTCAAGCCGTATGATTCTTCGGTCATCTCTTTACTGCCAGAAAAACAAATACGGATAACAGCCTCTCGCTTCGGAATCAACTGTGCTTATAAAACAAAGAACACCATACATGATGAGCATAAAATATATAATCGTTTTCGTTCTACCTAATCTGTTTACCACTTCTGGTATTAGTAGTGGTATAAAAATATCAAAATAGTATCCTGTTCTTTGCGCAAGCACTACCTGATTTTTTAAAAGTAACAAGCCTAATGATATTATGGCAATATATGTCATTCTATAAACTGGTTTATTCTCTTCTTGTTCAGGTGAAAGAGTAAACACATATATAATCAAAGCTAATATCAAAAGGGCATATGCGATATAGTATGGCCCAAAGCCATCACTTTCCATATAAGAACTTGTTGAGTATTTTATATATTGTGGAAAGACAATATATATCAAAGGAACAAGATAACTAAACAGTACTATAATAATCATTACTCCTAAACCTATGAGCACCAATACTCTTCGCCGAACAGTTTTAACAATATACGGAGCGAATAAAATAGCTGCTATAATGGAAGGGATATGAAAATTAACGCCTACAACTAAAAGTGCAATTGAAATTATATACTTTTTCTTACCTTCTACATCACGCAAAACCCAATAAATCTGAAGGACAAACGCCATTGCTAAATATTGGCGCAATAAATTCATAGAATTAAGATAGTGTAGAAATACCATGAAGAAAAACACTGGCCAAAAGGCTGATTTGGTATGATCCATATTTTTATATATAAACAGCCCTATGCCCGTGAGTATTATTGCACTACAAACTGCTAAAAGATACTGCGGATTGTCAGTAAATTTGCCAATCAGCATATTTAACCATAGATAGCATGGTTCCCATGCTGATGAGTGCCAATCAAATCCTGCTCTATTTATTAGGTAGAAGCTCTTTTCGTATACCTCGGTATCTGTTCCAACACTATCAGCTCGTAGAGCTTGAACGATAAATACCATAAAAAACGAAGAGATAATAAACCGTTTATTAACTTTTTCTGACGGTTTAAGAAGTGCATAGGTTAAAAACCCAAGTAGCATTATCGCAAGTAATAGAATAATATGAACTGTCAATCCAACTCTCCCTTATATCTAATTCGTTTCGTTATACTTCGGTTTTCTCATATCTATAAACATTCTAGCTGTTGATACTATTCGTTTTCTCATTATAAACCCTCCAACAGCTAAAACCAGAATCAATGAATATCTTATAATTGTATTGAAGTACGATATCAAAAATACCATTCCAAAGAGCATGAATATGCCAGTTATTTTCAAAATTATTTTTGTATCATAAGGCTGTACATCATCCATTTCATCCATACAAATCTTTCTCATAAATAAATAATGGAAGGTTGCATAAAGAAAATAACATAACAATGTTGTATAGCCTGCTGCATAGTATCCAAATTTTCCTATGAAAATATAATTAAGAATGATATTTAAAACTGCATTAACCGATGTAGCTATTGTAATGTACTGAGTCTTTTCATAATAGAATTCAAACTCGGAAAACAAGCTGTAGCTAAAAATGAAGTAAACGCTCATCGCAACAGGTGGTATTATCCAAATTGCATCATAATACTCTTTTGGCGCAAAAATCATTACTGCTTCTGGCGCAAACGCCATGAGAACAACATTTACTGCCGCCACACATATTAACGAAGCATAGGCTATTGGTGCTATATCTTCTGTCTTTTTATCGCGTATCTTCTGATAAATCCAAGGAGCAATTGTTTGTATAAGTGCATTATTGAACAATATCATTACATGTGATAAGGAATATGCAAGGCTATAAATTCCAGCCATTCCTGCTCCCACCATCATTTTAATCATTATCCTATCCGAACTGTTCATTACTATTTCTGACAGATAATGTGGAATCAGTGGTATGTTAAATTTTAAAGCATAGAGCCAATATTTTTTACTAAAGAACACCTTTCCCTGCACCATCTGCTGAACAAACAGCCCTATGTAGCATCCCCACTCCACAACCATAAGTGCAAGAATCCAAGCCGTAACCTTATCATGCGACAACTCAATAGCAATAATACTTACAACTGGCTTTAAGAATGTGACTACTACAGTAAGTATCACCAGTTTCTTATACTCATATTCATTTCTCTGCCAGGAAGCCCAAAAATTAAATACTGCCGTTGTCCAAATCATGCTCATCATCGCTAGCATTTGGGGCGTTGAAAGACCAAGCAATCCGTTCCAGAAGGATCTGGTGATGACATAGAGTATTGTAAATCCACTAACTAGCGTAAGAGTCAATCCCTGTAATGATGAGGTGAATACCTTCTTATCCTCGTCGAATTTAACTATTCCTTGCACATATACACCAAAATACAGTTGCAGGGACACTACAACTGTAATTATTCGCATCCAAGATACAAATACACTATAATCTCCGTATTCTGTTGTATTCAGAAGGCGTGTATATATAGGTGTTGTTATTACAGAAACACCTGCCTGTAGAAAGGAACATACCAGAAACCACATGGATGCTCTTGTCTGAACAGGCAAGCTCTTATATTTCTGCCTAACTTTGTTCATCATAGTATGTTTCCTAATCGTTATTATTTTTTGTGTTTTTTGTCAAATCGATCCCAACACAATTCAACAGGATATATTTCTGTGTCTATACCTTCAGATTCTTTTATTCTCCTTCGATATAAATCATCAAAACTCCCGATAACCTTTGCCGGAACGCCTCCAACAACAGCACCTTCTGGTACGTCTTTTGTGACGAGGCTTCCTGCAGCAACAATTGCGTTAGGTCCAATTTTCACATCATAAAGTATAGTTGCATTTGAACCAATAAACACATTATCCATTATTTCTATGCATCCATACTTCTTACTCAACTGAACTTCTGGATCGAGGTTATTAAATACCTTCTGGATTACATCGTGATTGACAAATGTTACACCCGAAGCGACGGCAACATTATTGTGAATCTTAATATATTCAGCATTAATCGGCATTATTCTCGGCTGAAAGAAAAAATTCTCTCCAACTTCAGCAAAAATCTTATGATCTACTATATACTTGGTTCTTTTCAGAGCATCAGGTATTAATGCTATTCTCAGTCGTTTATAAATAGATACTTCCATAATTCCTCACAATCTGATTTCACAAGCAGTATGCAGTTCGCGCTTATCGACAGGAGGAAGTTCCATGTAATCTCCATACAGATTCCTTAAATACGGCTCTTTATCGGAAAATATAAGCACTTCTTCTCCTTCAAATTCTGCAGTTTGTCCTGGTAACCATTGCTCCCTCTTCATTATCTCTCCGAAATAGCGCTTTCTACCCGTAGCCAGGCAACAGCATTTGCTTTTATCATTATCATATCTGATTGCTTTATCGAAGGTGTTAAACCACTGACTAGAAGTTCTGAATGAAAACAAGCCTCCAATTATTATCCGAGAGTAATAATTAGCTTTACCTATAGATTCCAAGTATTCCTTAACCTGTTCATTCCGATTCTCATAAATAAACACTTCCCAAGATAGCAGTGAAAGAAAATTGCAATATAGACCTTTTACCTTTCTGTGAAGCTTATTATCAGGCGTATTCTCTAAAATGAAGATCTCAACATTAACATGGTGATGCTCATCTAGCTTTGAATCAATAAGAGTTCTATAGTAAGTATCCTTTTTCATGACGATTGGAAACCTGTTACGAACATGCGTTGAATAATTGGGAGCGTTCAAAATATATTTGTCTGATAATTCTCGTTCAAACACGGATGCAAATCTCTCAAAATCCTTTCTTGTCATTGAAAGATCCATGTCGTCGTCCCAAGGAATAAATCCATGATGTCTGACAGCTCCAAGTGCTGAGCCTCCGATTAAAAATACTTTTATGTCATACTTATCACATACCTTTTTGATATCTTTATAGATATCAAAAAGGCACAATTGAAACGTCCTGAGTTCTTCAGGTGTCATTTTTTTTAGATGTGAACTTTTTCTGCTTGCTTCAGCTAATGCAGCTTTGCTGTTAAAGATACTATTCTTCATAAATGGTTACCTTGTATTGACCTGCTTATTAAGACACAGTAGTAAACGGAGTTATAATATTATCAATAATAAACTGTGCAGTCCTTTCTATTTCACTAAAAGCTACCTTTTTTGGTAGTTCCACACCAAAAGCCTTTTTGCATTTAGCTAATAGTTCATTCGTGTAGTGCAACTCTCCTTCATCAATTTTTTCTACTCCATCCAAGTACATAGATGCACTATTTGCCGTTACCATCTTTTCAAAATCAAAATCTGTCTCGTCAATCCATGCATTTAATCCTCCGTCTTTGTATCCAATTATTACTGGATATCCACCAAAATTACCTAATGCTCCAGGAGAATGTACACGCTGATTTTCACCAGTTCTGACCGCTTTAACCAATGCATTAATAATCCCATAATTACTGGATGCATTCATCATGTTTCTTTGTGCATCAGTTGGCATAATAATCTTACATCTACTAAATACTTCTTCTGATGGAATATCCTTCTCCTCTCCTTTGTAACGTATGATCATAGGAAGGTTTACACCCTCCGCCTGTCCTTCTTTGCTTATACAAACATCATGAAAATGTCCCGCTGCAAGGACAACATCTATATCCCAGAAGTCTTTCACACCCAAATAGTCTGCTGCTGCAAAACGAATTCTCGGAATTAAATGGTTTAAATTACCTGATCCGAAATCAGGGTATGCTTTCCCTGCGCTCTTAAGCCACGGAATGACTGCATCCGAATATGAAGTGTTAATTACAAGTGCTTCACTATTAGCGTCTTCACATGCCTCCATAATATTCTTTGTAAACCGTATTGAGAGCGGAGTCCAAATCCCATAAGCGCGTACATTGTTCCAGCTAATGCTTCCATATTTTAATCCTGGATAGGCCCTGCTTGAATTAACAATAATATCTGGCTCGTGTTTTCTTATAGCCTCTGCAATAGTTTCAACATCGTTAAGATCAACATTTGCTTCAATATCAACATTTGTTTTATTCTTTTCACGAATCAATGCAGCAACTCTAACTATATTTAGATTTTTTTCCATTTTTTCTTTATTCCTTCCAACTATAACCACACTGATTGCTGGGTCATTACTGGATACTAAATAGTCAAGAAGGTAGGTTCCTACGCTGCCTAATCCGATAATCATTATTTTTACACTGTTTGCTTTAACGTGTTCCTCAAATCTGCAAAGTCTTTCCTGAATATTTTTCACCTTCTTTTACCTCCCTAGTCGTAAAGATACTTTTGTAATCATTTCTTGTATTGCAATTTGTCCACCGTTCCAAAGGAACAAGTTCTATGTTCCCAACAGGAAGGGTATCAAAGTAGTCCTGTATTATTTTAAGATTAGTTTCCTCCGGAGTATTATTTATAAATGCTGAAGCAACCTCCTTAAGTATACCTATATCGGTGAATTTCCATATTTGTCCAGAATTCATGATATGGGAGAACGGTTCAGCTATTCTCACCAGCCCATGTTCTGTACTAAATGCATATTTATAACGCCCTTCAGAATTGCAATAACATATCACGGCTTTATTGCTATATATCTGCCTATTGTTGTAAGTAATAACCGATTTCTCAGACTTTTTTACATTCTCAAATGAGATGTCATCTACATCCAAATCACCTTCAGCGAAAATAATATTATCTATAGTATTATTTTTTATTGCTCGTTCAATACCCAAATACAAGCTGTACCCTGAAGCTAAATCAGCAAAATGTTTGTTGTAGATAAGATCTATTTTTTTTCTGACCTCAAAGGGGAAATTGCCATTAATGTATTGCTTAAGATCCTCGTATCTATAACCCCCTACAATAATTATTCTTTCTGCAGAACTGCACTTAAACACCATTCTAGCCAACAAAGTGTCGTCCCATGCGCTTTCCGTATATATAGCCTTAAGGACACTTCCTTCCTCATCAAAGCCTTGATTAAAGCGGCTAGATATACCGGCCACTGTAATAATGGCTGCATATTTATCTATCATTACTCGTCTTCCTTTAAATAATTATATATACACTCATCCAATCCTTTGTTGAGATCAACTGCAGGTTTCCAGTTAGTCCTATTTCTGATTTTTTCAGTGTTGAGCAATCTGCGTTCAGGATCAGACTCCCTATAACCTTCAAATTCTATCACCGGATTCTCTATTCCCATTTTTTCTGCACACATTTTTGCTAGATCAATAATAGAAATCTCCTCATCTGTTGCAACATTATATATAGATCCATCTAATGCATTGTCTGTATTTGCTAGAGCCAGCACTGCACTACAGCTGTCATAGTTGTTCAGAAATGTTCTGCGATTCTTCTTACTGTTATCTAAAAGAACCACTTTTCCGTTACGCTTAAAACTATCTATGATGAATGGTATAATGTGCTTAGGATATCTCTCATCTTTGCTATAAACATTTGCAAATCTTATTGAACATCCCTTAATTCTGTTATGGTTGACTGCATCTTTCATGAAAAATTCTGTAAGAAGCTTTCCCGTAGCGTAACTTGTCCTCTGGCTGTGTTCTGCATCTGCCATTGTTATATAATCTGACTCACAAACTCCTCCATTTTCATTCCAGGAATTCATGGAATATACTTCCGATGTAGAACAATTTATGTACTTTTGTGCGCCGACGCGAATTGCCTGTTCCAGAAAACTATTCATTCCCGTAACGTTAGTTTCAAACGTTTCATAGACATTGTAAAAATGCTCAGTGTGTACTACTGCAGCGCAATTAATATAGATTAACTCATCATAATCTCTTGAAGCAGCTTTTATTCTGTATTCAAAATCATCCATTTGTTCCTTGTTATTCAAATCATATTCGAAGAACTCAAAGCGTTCATCGGCAATATGATCTGAAACCGTATCAATTGATGATGCATAAAAATTATCGAATCCAAGAATATGATCTTCGCTTTCATCAACAAGAATTTGTCTCACGAGTTCATTCCCTGTCATTCCTGTAACGCCACTTATTGCATATAGCTTTCTCATTATTATTTAATCTCCTTCCTCAAATTCCATTTTTAAGTCTGGTTTTATAAAATTTGTCAATTTCATCAGGAAACAGCGCTTGTTCATATTCAATATCATAATTAACCGCCCTTAACTCTACCTGTTTTGAAGGTAATGATATGACCGCATACTGCGCATATGGATTTTGATTCCGCGGCTGCCCAACTGATCCGGGATTAATAAAAGTCACCGCTTTTTTGTTCCGCATTTCAGGGTTGTCAATAGGATAAAATTTGGTAAAACAATGTGAGTAGTGTGAATGGCCTCCTAAAACTATGTCATATTCAGCATATTCTCCTCTAAGCGTATCTGGGGCGATTGCCTTCCAATAACAATCCTCTTTGGAGCCATGAACAGCTAGACATTTTAAGTTGCCTAAATAAAATTCAAGTATTCCGTCTTTTTTCATATTATTTTTAATATAGTTAACAGATTGCGCAGAAAGCTGTTTTGCTGTGTATTGTGCAATAACTCGTCCTCTATCCGAGGATAATTTCTCCAGATCATTGTCTACCACTAGCTTCTCGTGATTTCCCCAAATATTAACGATTATTTTATTTCTCCAAACACTCTCGTTAAGTTGAATTAACTTTTGAATGATTTCGTTTGATCGCATACCATAATCTATGCAATCTCCAAGTATAATCACACCTTTAAACTCTTCATTTTTGCAGTGATGTAAAACTGCATCAAAAGCGCTAACATTACCATGAATATCTGAGAGGATCAAGTATTTTTCTTCCAAGCTCAATGTCACCTCACTCGTCTCGGATTCTAAGTTATATCTCATCAATTAATGTAATAATTTGCTTTATAGGCATTAATCTATCATCTACTTCTTTTGCCCTATGATACTTTAAAATGTCTTTTGCAGTTTGCTGCATAGCTGGGAATGCTGCCCTTGTAAGCTGATTGGCATAAATCACAATATTAACACCATGCTCTGCTAGCTCTGCTTCTGTAATTACATTGAAACTGCTTGGAACTACAACAATTGGTGTCGTTTGATCCTCTGTTCTGAATTTATCGCAAAATTCAAGTATCTCTGCTGGATCCTTTTTACGACTGTGAATCATTATGCCATCTGCGCCAGCTTTAACAAAAGCTCTTGCACGTTCTAGCGCGTCTTCCATGCCTTGCTCAAGAATTAAACTTTCTATTCTGGCAATAATCATGAAGTCATCTGTAAGCTGCGCCTTTTTTCCTGCTGCTATTTTCTCACTAAATTCCTCAATTGT
>Ga0256407_10014192_pt1 | contig 10527 bp, 6 predicted proteins | sample RumenRJG_04DNA_FD_193489 | JGI IMG/M metagenome (GOLD analysis project Ga0256407, IMG submission 193489) | Bovine rumen microbial communities from Lethbridge, Alberta, Canada - RJG_04 | ecosystem: Host-associated > Mammals > Digestive system > Stomach > Rumen | place: Canada: Alberta | collected... | reverse complement strand
GGCACGCGTTCGCCCAATCCAGAATGGAAGAAAGGGTTCTACTATATCGCTCAGAAGGCAGAGATTCCTATCCTGCTCTATGGCGTTGACTACGAGAAACGGCTCATCAACTGCACCAAGACCATTATTCCCAATGGTGACATTGATACACAGATGAAAGAAATCAAGACCTATTTCAAGGACTTCAAGGGAAAGAAGCCCGAGAACTTTACGACTGGCGAAATTTAAACGATGCGCAAGTTACTATACATATTCACCCTGTTGTTCCCCATTACCGTATCGGCCAACGATGACAACACCTCCCGATGGGGTGACATAGACTACAACGGAGAGCCCTGGGTGAAAAACATTTCCACCCCATTGGACATCAACCATGGACTGCGAGGCAGGCATCTCGCCCTGTGGGCCAGCCATGGCTACTACTACGATCAGAAAGAAACAACGTGGAGATGGCAACGGCCTAAGCTTTTTGCCACCACTGAAGATTTATATACCCAGACCATCGTAGTGCCCTTCCTCATTCCCATGCTTGAGAATGCGGGAGCCATCGTCTTCACACCTCGTGAGCGCGACTGGCAGAAAGAAGAAATCATCGTCGACAACGACGGTTCCAAGCGCAACTATGTCGAGGTGACTTCTAAAACAGCATGGAAGACCTCACCCGTTCCGGGATTCATGATCCATACAGGAACCTACAGCGATGGTGAAAATCCCTTCGAAGCCGGATCTGCCCGTATGTGCAAAACAACCACCAGCAAGTCGCGCTACTCGTTGGCTACCTATCAGCCAGATTTCAAGAAGGCGGGCCGCTATGCCGTTTATGTCAGTTATCAGACGCTACCTAACAGCATCGATAATGCACTCTATACAGTATGGCACCGAGGTGAGCGCACTCAGTTTCATGTCAATCAGCAGATGGGTGGCTCTACCTGGGTTTATTTAGGTACCTTCGACTTCGATGCAGGATACAGCGAATTCAATCGTGTCACCGTCAGCAATCAGAGCGACAACAGTGGTGTGGTGACAACCGATGCCGTCCGATTCGGAGGTGGCATGGGCAACATCGAGCGCTATGGCAGCACGAGCGGTATGCCGAGAGCGCTTGAAGGAGCTCGCTATTATGCCCAGTGGGCTGGAATGCCCTACGAGGTCTACAGCAGTAAAAACGGAGAAAACGACTATGCTGACGACATCAATGTCCGTTCCCTGATGACCAATCTGTTGGGTGGCGGCTCCTGCTACATGCCCCAGACGGAAGGTCGAAAGGTTCCCTTTGAATTATCGCTGGCCGTACATAGCGATGCAGGCTATAACCCCGATGGCAGCAGCATCTATGGTTCTCTGGCCATCTGTACCACCGACTTCAACGACGGAAAACTCAATGCCGGTATCTCGCGACAGGCTTCTTATCAACTCGCAGAGTCGTTGTTGAATAACGAAAAGAAGGACCTTTCTTATAAATATGGTAAATGGGAGCGCCGCAATCTCTACGACCGCAACTACTCCGAGACACGCCTTCCCGAGGTTCCCAGTGCTATTCTGGAAACAATGTCTCATCAGAGTTTCCCTGACATGCGCTATGGCCAAGACCCCAACTTCCGCTTTACGCTGGCCCGTTCCATCTATAAGACCTTGCTGCGTTATGTCACCAACATGCATGACAAACCTTTCGTGGTGACCCCATTGGCACCCGACCATTTCCGTATACAGCTTCACGGTCAAAAGGCACGTCTCAGTTGGAATGCTGTAGAAGACCCACAGGAACCCTCTTCCACCCCAACAGGCTATATAGTCTATACGGCCGTTGGTGAGTCTGACTTTGATAATGGAACCTACGTTCGCAAGAACCATTTTGAATTAGAGCTCGAACCAGACATCCTTTACCACTTCAAGGTGGCAGCCTGCAACAGTGGCGGAAAGAGTTTCACAACAGAAGTACTCTCTACGCTCTATCATCCCAAGGCACAGCAAACTATTTTGGTTGTGAACGGTTTCCATCGGCTCTCTTCTCCCGCCATCCTCGAGAACGGACTGCACCAAGGCTTCAATCTTGACCAAGACCCTGGCATCACCTATGGACCGACCTTCGGATGGGTAGGACGCCAAATCAATTTCGACCGCACCCAGATGGGGGTAGAAATCGGTGGCTTGGGTGACAGCAGTGACGAACTGGCAGGTATGCTCATTGCCGGCAACGATTTTAACTATGTCATGACTCATGCCCAAGCCATTCAGTCTGCAGGAAACTACAATATTGTCAGCTGTTCCAGCGAGGCAGTAGAGTCAGGACACATGTTGCTGAAAGACTATGCAGTCGTTGACCTGCTGTTAGGTCTCGAATATACCGACGGACACAGCGTTGAGTCCTACAAAACGTTCCGTCCCTCCATGCAGCAGGCACTGCGCGACTATACCCTACAGGGAGGAAGTCTGCTGGTCAGCGGAGCATATATCGGCCGGGACATGCTAACAGACAATGAACAGGTATTCATGAGCCGTGTCTTACATTGTCAGTATGGCGGATACTGCCAGGCTTCGACCAACATGGTGCAAGGCATGGGCACAAAAATCTATTTCTACAAGAACCTCAATGAGGAGCACTACGCAGCCACCTCTACCGACATTTTGCACCCTTTAAAACCTGCCATCACTGCCTTGCAATATGCTGACGGCTACGGGGCTGCAGTTGGTTATAAAGGTGCTGACTACAGCGTCTTCGTCATGGGATTCCCTTTCGAGTGTATCAAAACCAGTCAGAAACGGAGTTCCATCATGAACGGTATATTGAACTATCTCATCAAATAACTTTAACTAAAATCATTTACTATGTACAAAATTCAAACAAACTCCAGTGGCACACGCAGTATGGAAATCTCTGAAGAACATCTTCAAACCATCGAACAATATCAACTGTTCCGAGACCTAATCGATTCGAATGGTTATGTGGACGAAGAAGTGCTCAACAAACTGAAACTCAACATTCGTTCCATGCTTGAGTCTGAGGCAGGCAAAGACAAGAACCTCATTGACCTCTGTCTGGACGTTATCTATCATCCCAACATGAAGGCGTTTGGATTGCAACAGCTTGTCATCTTATTCATTAATTGGAAAAACAAGGGAAATGACAATCTCGGCATGACTAGACGTGCGTTCCAGGGAACGCCATTTAATTAAGTTGAGAATTGAAAGTTTTAAAAGACATACAAGTTGGAATATAAACTGACTGATTTTCTGCCGACGACAAAGAAAGAACTCGAATTGCGTGGCTGGGAAGAGGTGGACATCATCCTCTTCTCAGCTGACGCCTACGTAGACCATCCATCCTTCGGAGCTGCAGTCATTGGACGCACTCTGGAGGCTGCGGGCTATCGGGTGGCCATCGTGCCGCAACCCGACTGGCATGGAGACTTCCGTGACTTCCGGAAACTCGGACGTCCCAGGCTCTTCTTTGGTATTGCTCCGGGATGTATGGACTCTATGGTCAACAAATATACTGCCGCACGTCGTCTGCGTTCCGAAGATGCCTATAGTCCTGACGGGCGTCATGACTTGCGACCAGAATACCCGACCATTGTCTATTCCCAGATTCTACACCAGTTATATCCTGATGTTCCCATCGTGCTGGGAGGCATTGAGGCTTCCTTGCGCAGACTGACACACTACGACTATTGGCAGGACCGCCTACGCCCATGCATCCTCTGTGATGCCCCTGCCGACCTCATTATCTATGGCATGGGCGAGAAACCTATCGTGGAACTGGCTAACAGGTTGGCTGACACGCTTTCAACACCTGGTTCGACGGTTTGCCGTAGCGCAGCAAACATCCCTCACGACATTCCACAAACCGTCTATCTGACATCCAACTACACGCCATCAGAAGGCGACATTGTGCTGCATAGCCATGAAGAGTGCCTCAAGAACAAGCGTTCCCAGGCAGAGAACTTCCGGCACATCGAGGAGCAGTCAAACATGATGCATGCCCAACGTTTGGTTCAACAGGTATGTCATCAGACGGTCATCGTCAATCCTCCCTATCCGCCCATGACGACTGCAGAGTTGGATGCGTCATACGACTTGCCATATACGCGCGTTCCTCATATTAAATATAAGGGCAAGCGCATTCCTGCCTACGAGATGATACGCCACTCGGTCAATATTCACCGAGGCTGTTTTGGCGGTTGCGCCTTCTGCACCATCTCTGCCCATCAGGGTAAGTTCATCACCTGTCGCTCCAAGGAGAGCATTCTCAAAGAGGTGCGCCAAGTAGTGCAAATGGACGATTTCAAAGGCTATCTCTCCGATCTCGGTGGTCCTTCAGCCAATATGTACGGTATGCATGGCCGTAACCACAAGGTCTGTGAGAAGTGTAAGCGCCCCAGCTGCATCCATCCACAGATTTGTCCAAACTTGGACACCAATCACTCCAAACTGCTCGAAATCTATCGTGCCGTTGATGCACTTCCTGAAGTCAAGAAGAGTTTTATCGGCAGTGGCGTACGCTACGACCTGTTGCTATACCAAAGCAAGGACGAGGCTGCCAACAAGGCTGCCATAGAGTATACCCGCGAACTCATCACGCGTCATGTCAGCGGGCGACTGAAAGTGGCTCCCGAACATACCAGTGACCATGTGCTGAAACTGATGCGCAAGCCGTCGTTCTCGCAATTCTACGACTTCAAGCGGCTCTTTGACCGCATCTGCCGTGAAGAAGGCCTGCGCCAGCAGCTCATCCCCTACTTTATCTCCAGTCATCCCGGCTGTACGGAGGCCGACATGGCCGAATTGGCAGTACTGACCAAACGGCTTGATTTCCAACTCGAACAGGTGCAGGACTTCACACCGACCCCCATGACAGTATCCACTGAAACATGGTATACAGGCTATGATCCCTATACGCTGGAACCCGTACAAAGTGCCAAGACACCCCAGCAGAAACAGGCTCAGCGTCAGTATTTCTTCTGGTATAAACCTGAGGAGCGCCAGCATATCGAACAAAGCCTGCGCCGCATTGGCCGTACCGACCTGATTAACGAACTTTGTCCTCATCATGCAAATCATAGAACAGACTCTCGTTCCCAAGAACCCCAAGGTGAAAAGCGAGGACGGCATCGTCGTCACCGCTGATTTCATTGCCGTCATCGATGGCAGCACATCCAAGAGCCAGCTGCGCCATAGTCTGTGGCGTTCCAATGGCCGCTATGCCATGCAGCTCATCAGTCGCTACATCAGCCACATGCCGAAAAACATCACTTGCCAAGAATTCCTGCGAGGAGTTACTGCCAGCATCCGCAAACATTACAAAAAGTCGCTGATGCCCCGTTTAGCCGAGCATCCTGAAGACCGTCTGACTGCTTCCGTGGTGGTCTATAGCCATGTCTCACGTGAAATTTGGATGGTAGGCGACTGCCAGTGTCTGGTGGCACCGCTTGACGCACACCAGTCTGCACCAGCATATACCTACTACGACAATCCCAAGCCTTTTGAGGCCGAGTTGGCAGCCCAACGCGCAGACGAAATGAAAAGGCTATTGGCAGAGGGCGTCTCCCGCGAAGAACTATTGCGAAACGATACTGCTCGTCCCGTCATTATTCCTCGCATGATAGAGACCATGCGCCAGCAGAATATCGCCTATAGCGTGGTAGACGGATTCCCCATTCCCTTCCAGCATGTTCGTACCATCACCTTTGACTTCCAACCCTGGGAAATAGTCCTTGCCACTGACGGCTATCCTTTCCTGTGTCCGACATTGCAGGAAAGCGAAGAGCGTCTCAGTCGCCAACGCGACGCTGATCCGCTCAACATCGGTCCCGACTTTCAAGCCACCAAAGGTTTCCACCCTGACAACAATTCGTTCGACGACCGTACCTATATCCGTTTTCGTGTGTAGATGAAGACTCCTGCTGGTTTACCTATGGATGACAACATTAGTCTATCCGCAGGCAAAGCATTGTCAGGTCGTCATTGGGTTCTGCACCATTGCGATGGTGTTCGACTTCTGACACCAGTTTCTCTACCACTTGCTTCGCACTGGCAGATTGGAAGGCACTGAGCACTTCCAACAGACGGTCGTCGCCAAACTGCTCCTGCTGCAGATTTTCAGCCTCATTCAGTCCGTCCGTATAGATAAATAGGGGACTGCCCTTGATGTTCTCAAAGGACTGACCGACAAAGTCTATGTCCGGCCACAATCCGATGGGGGCATTCGACTCTACCTCCAGATATTGTGGAGGAAGCCCCCAGACAGGAGGATTATGTCCAGCATTGCAAAAGTCCATATGCCCCGTGCGGAGGTCTACCAGTCCGAGGAACATGGTGACGAACATACCTTGCTGATTGTCTTCGCCAGACAACTCTGCATTAATGCGTGTACAGATTTCCGCCGGCATCATGTGCTGGGCGGCCAGAGTGCGGAACAAGCGAGTGGCCTGAGCCATAAAGAGAGAGGCTGGAACTCCCTTGCCCGACACGTCGCCCACGCAGAAGTAGAGTTCGTCGCCCTGCAACAAATAACCGTACAAGTCGCCACCGACCTCCTTGGCGGGAGTCATCGCAGCATACATATCAAGCCCTGGATACTGGGGAAAGATATTGGGGACCATCGACATCTGGATGTCACGGGCAATACGCAGCTCGCTGGCCATGCGCTCCTTGGCCTTGGTCGTCTTCTCCAGTTCGTCATAAGCCACTTTCAGCTTGGCATGAGCATCCTCCAGCTTGCTATGGGCTGCTGCCAGCCGATGGGCTGCCTTGCGTTTATTCAGCGTATAAATTAGGAAGAATATCACCAGTAGCACCAAGGCAATACCCGTTCCGACCAGTCGCGTATGACCGACTTCGGCTTCTTTACGGGCTATCTCGGCTTCTTTGCCTTGTGTGTCGTAGATGGTAGCCAACTCAGCCATGGCACTGTTTTTCTGATGGGTGATGGTGGAGTCAAGCAGAGTCAGGATTCGTGCTCCGATAACGATGGCCGAGTCACGCCGGCCTGCCTTGGCATTGGACTGGTATTTAGGCAGATAGTATAGTTGGATATTGTCCAAAGTGGTTCCCATACCCATGGCATCGAGCGTTGCGTCCAAATAGCGATAGTTGTCGGCAGCTTCACGATAGCGCTCAGCGACCACCAAATAGTCATTCGCATTGATACGTCCGTTAGCAGTCTTCGAAAAGTCGGTCCTCAAGAAACGCTGATAGGCTTCAGCAGCCTCCTTGGGTTTGTTGAGGCGCTGCAAGGCTACGGCACGCATAATCTCAATGTGAGCCTGGTATTCGTCAAAGTATTCTGAACGGGCGTCCGGACGCTGGCGATACTTATTAAGCAGCATCTCCGTACGGTCTATCCAGTAGATGGATTCTGCATATCGGCGAGTTTTGATATAGGCCTGACTGGTATATACGGTGCCCAGTACTGCTTCCTGGAATCCGCGGCTGGTTGTATCGGACTGCCAGCGATTGGCATAGTGGCCGCGGGCCGTGACAAAACTCTCGTTGGCTTCCTTGTCTTGTCCGAGGTTCAGCTGACAGCAGCCGATATTGTTGAGCAGAATGGCATAGTCTATATCGGAGCCGATTCCTGACTCTTCCATTTTCTTTACCGCCGGAACGGCTACGCGCAAGGAGCCTTCAAAGTCGCCTCTGACCAGCAACAGTTCCGACAGCCGACGGGCAGACTTGTTATAGCTGAGCTGGTCCTGGGCGTTGGTAACCTCGCACTCCAGCGCCTTGCGATAGCATATTTCTGCCATACGGTACTGTCCCTGATGATAGTAAGACACGCCGCGCCAGCGGTTGGCATCCAGCGTGGAGATGTCGCCGGTGATTTCAAAACTGTCGACCACCTGGCGCATGTGCTCATACTCCTTGGCGGCACCGATATCGAATATGACGCTGTCAGCCCGGCTGGCTCTGACATCCTTGTTCGCCGGACGACCGCACGACTGAGCCATAAAGGCTATGACGAATAATGCGGGAAGCACACTTACTATCTTCAATCTGTTCATAACGCTGCAAAGTTACGAAATAAATGTGAATTAAGAATTAAGAATTGAGAATATTTTCGTACCTTTGCATCCAAAATTTATCGTTTTATGAGAAAATTACTGATTCTTGTAGTTTCGGCACTTCTTACACTGCCAGCTACAGCAAAAGCACAAGACAACGTGATTGGAAAACAGAACATTAAACTGAACAGTCGCATGATGACTGCCGAAGCCCTGTGGGCCATGGGGCGCATCGGTGCCGCAGAGGCATCGCCCGACGGGAAACTGGTGGTCTATCAGGTGGGCTATTACAGCGTGAAGCAGAACAAGAGCCACCAGGTACTCTACGTCATGAATGCCGACGGCAGCGGTCAGCGGCTGCTGACCAAGAGTGCCAAGAGCGAGACAGACCCCGCGTGGCTCGACGCACGGACCATCGCCTTCGTCAGCGGTGGCGAGGTGTGGTGTATGAAGACCGACGGCTCTGAGCGCCGCCAACTGTCCGAGACCGGCGGCCAGGTCGAGGGCTTCAAGTTCTCGCCCGACCGTCAGAGGGTCATCATCCTGAAGTCGATTTCCTTCCACGAGGTCATCAAGAAGAATCCCGACGACCTGCCCAAGGCGACCGGCCGCCGCGTGACAGACCTCATGTATCGCCACTGGGACCACTACGTGGAGAGCATTCAGCATCCATTCCTTTGTTCCGTCAGCAACTACGTCATAGCCGCCGACGCCAAGGACATTCTCCAGGGCGAGCCCTACGAGTGCCCGATGGAACCGTTTGGAGGCATCGAGCAACTGGCATGGAGTCCCGACTCGAAGACCATTGCCTATACCTGTCGCAAGAAGAAGGGTACGGACTATGCCACCTCTACCGACTCGGACATATACTTATACGATATAGGTACGGGACAGACCCGCAACCTCTGCAAGCCCGAAGGCTATGTGGAACCCGTCTACGACCCGAGCCATACGCTGGCCGACCAGGCTGTAAACCGCCATCCGCAGGAGAACAGTCCCGGCTACGACCAGAATCCACAGTTCTCGCCCGACGGCAAGTACATTGCCTGGCAGTCGATGGCCCGCGACGGATACGAGGCTGACCTGAACCGCCTGTGCATCTATGCGCTGGAGAACGGCACCAAGCGATACCTGAACTGGAAGAGCGACGTAGAGTCATTCTGCTGGGCTCCGCAGACGGGCAGAAGGGTGAAGGCCACCGCCCCGCAGTTCTACTTCCTCAGCGTATGGCACGGCTGCTGCAACATGTACGTGGCCAGCCAGAAAGGCGAAGTGACACAGCTCACCGAGACGTGGGACGACTGGACGTCGCTCCAGATAGCCAACAACGGACAGCAGATTCTGGCTACCCGACAGAGTCTGAGTGCCCCGACAGATATTTACATGGTCAACCCCGTTCCCGCACGCCGCGGTGCATCGGCTCAGGCCACCGTGACCCGGCTGACCAATGAGAACGGACACATTCTCTCGCAGCTGACCCTCGGCAAGATGCAGCAGTACTGGGTGCCCACGACCGACGGCAAGAAGGAGCTGGTATGGGTGATGCTGCCCGCCAACTACGAGGAGGGCAAGCGCTACCCCACCCTGCTCTTCTGCGAGGGCGGTCCGCAGTCGCCCGTCTCGCAGTTCTGGTCCTACCGCTGGAACTTCCAGATGATGGCTGCCAACGGATATGTCGTCGTGGCGCCTAACCGCCACGGGCTGCCGGGATTCGGACAGGAGTGGAAGGAGCAAATCTCCGGCGACTGGACCGGGCAGTGCATGGACGACTACCTGTCGGCCATCGATTTCACTGCCGACTCGCTGCCGTTCGTGGACCGCGACCGTCTGGGCGCTGTCGGAGCCTCGTTCGGCGGATTCTCCGTCTACTATCTTGCCGGCCACCACAACAAGCGCTTCAAAGCATTCATCTCGCACGACGGAGCCTTCAACCTGGAGTCGATGTATACCGACACCGAGGAGGTGTTCTTCTCTAACTGGGAGTACGACGACGCCTACTGGAACAAGAACCGCACCGGCCGTGCCGCCAAGACCTACGAGAACTCGCCGCACAAGTTCGTCGACAAGTGGGACACGCCCATCCTGTGCATCCACGGCGAGAAGGACTACCGCATCGTCTACAACCAGGGCATGGGAGCCTTCAATGCGGCCCGCCTGCGCGGCATCCCAGCCGAACTGCTCATCTTCCCCGACGAGAACCACTGGGTGTTGAAGCCCCAGAACGGCATACTCTGGCAGCGCACCTTCTTCGACTGGCTCGACCGCTGGCTGAAAAAATAAAACCGAGGCTTTGCTCCGAGAGCAAGACGAAGTTTCAAGCGAGAAATGACTTCCCGAACCTCGGGAAACTCAGTTTCAAGCGAAAAAAGACTTCCCGAACTCCGGGAAACTCAGTTTCAAGCGAAAATAAAACAGTAAAAATATGACCCAAACGATTCAAAAAACCCTTCGCGACAGCGCAGCCATGCGCTGGACCGCACTGCTGCTGCTGGCACTCGCCATGTTCTGCAGCTACATCTTCATGGAC
>Ga0256407_10014190_pt1 | contig 10528 bp, 8 predicted proteins | sample RumenRJG_04DNA_FD_193489 | JGI IMG/M metagenome (GOLD analysis project Ga0256407, IMG submission 193489) | Bovine rumen microbial communities from Lethbridge, Alberta, Canada - RJG_04 | ecosystem: Host-associated > Mammals > Digestive system > Stomach > Rumen | place: Canada: Alberta | collected... | reverse complement strand
TTCCTATTTCAAAGGGAGATGATCTTCAGCGTATCACGGAACGTCTGACTCCTGTTATCGATGAACTACGTAAAGCTGGTATTACAGTTAAATACGATGATGCAGAAAACAAGCGTCCAGGGTTTAAGTTCGCAGATTATGAACTGAAGGGTGTTCCCGTTCGTCTTGTTATGGGAGCACGTGATCTCGAGAATGGAACAATCGAGGTAATGCGTCGTGATACCCTTGAGAAAGAGACACGTCCTGTTGATGGTATTGTGGAATATGTAGAGCAATTGCTTGTTGATATTCAGAATAACATCTTCAATAAAGCAAAGGCTTACAGAGATGCTCATATTTACGAGTGTGATAATTACGAGGAGTTTAAGGAGCGTGTAAAAGATGGTGGATTCTTCCTTTGCCACTGGGACGGCACAGCAGAGACAGAGGCTCAGATCAAGGAAGAGACACAGGCAACTATCCGCTGCGTACCTTTCGGAGTAGAACAGACTCCTGGCGTTGATATGGTTAGCGGCAAACCTTCAAAGGCTCGTGTCATCATAGCACGTAGCTACTAAATAAAAGAAAAGGAACTTTCCCAAGCTCCTTTTCTAAACCAGCTTACAATTGTTTCTCAGCTGGTCCAGAAAATTGGATGTCTCACGACATCCGATTTTCTTTTAATAACCTTAATAATCTAATACCATGAAAAACACATGGCAAAGATACGAATATTTTTAAATTCATTCATAAATTTGCTATGTATTCTATCTTGATTTAATCTTTTTTCAGAATTTCTTTGTTCCAATTCACAATTGTTTGCAAATCTAATGCCGAGATCCTATCCTTATCAGCTTTAAACAGATCTGGGGTGGATTCTAATTTTTCCCATTTGTCTGTATAGAAATCAATTTTTGTAGACAATGATAAGGAATCGCTTCCATAAGTCTGAGCCACACAAATAATCTGTTTTAAACTATCTGTGGGTAACGAAGGCTTAAGCAACAATAATGTCATATGCAGAGCTTCGCTGACTCTTATACTGATACTATCGTCAGAAAGTGCTGTCATCTCACTCTTGCCGCCAAGAAGATTGTCTACCTCTGCTTTCAGCTTGGAATCTAAAAAATCTATCATGTCCAATCTGTTATTTTCTGAAAGCGTAGGAAGAATTGATGTCGGCATCTGTTTAAAAGCATCACGAATAGATAAGGGAGGAGAAGCCATACTATCTGTGGTCTCCCCTTCCCTACCCGATATTGACATCGTACATAAAAGTCCAAGAAGAACTCCTAAGTATCTCATCTTCTTATTACTTATTGTTTCTGAGGTCGTGAACTCTAACAGCCTTACCTTCACTCTGAGGAAGAGAACCTTTCTTTACGAGTTTAACTACAGGCGTAAGCAGAATCTCATCCTTCAGTGCACGTTGGATATCTTTCATCATCCTCTGCATCTCTGGATAGATGTCTGTCTCCAAACCATCAAGCTCAACTTCTACAGTCATTACATCATTGTCATCTACCGTCTCCAATGTGATAAGATAATTACTGCCAAGTCCTGGATACTGTACAAGTATCTTCTCAACCTGCATTGGGAATACGTTTACACCCTTGATAATGAACATATCATCTGTACGTCCCTTGATACGGTCAATTCTTCTGTGAGTACGTCCACATTTACACTCTCCTGGGATGATACGAGTAAGATCGCGCGTGCGATACCTTAATACAGGCATCATATTACGGTCGAGAGTAGTAAGAACCATCTCTCCCATTTCTCCATCAGGTACAGGCTCTAATGTATCAGGGTCAACTATTTCAATAAGATAATTATCCTCCCAGAGGTGCATGCCTTCCTGGTATTTACATTCGAAAGCGACACCAGGACCATTCATCTCTGTCATACCGAATGAGTTGTATGCTTTCACTCCCAGCATACGCTCAATACGACGGCGCTGCTCCTCAGTATGAGGCTCAGCACCTATACAAAGGGTGCGTAGTTTTGTGCTGGCGGGATCTACTCCTTCTTCCTTGAATACCTCTGCCAGACGAATGGCATATGACGGAATAGCATGGAGACAGGTAGTGCCAAAGTCCTTAATAAATTTAATCTGACGCTTAGAGTTACCGGCAGCAGCAGGAACAGTCATTGCACCTAACCACTCGGCACCATATTGGAAACCAAGGCCACCTGTAAACATACCATAACCGCTAGAGTTCTGGAACACATCACTCTTACGACATCCCACCATATAAAGGTTTCTGGCAATCATATTGGCCCAAGAACAGATGTCGTGCTCTGAATAAAGGACTACACATGGATTACCTGTAGTACCACTTGTAGAGTGGATGCGCACAGCATCGTCTCTGTCACCTCCTACTAAACCAAATGGATAGTTATCTCTAAGATCCTGCTTTGTGGTGAAAGGAATCTTGCGGATGTCCTCAGGTGTGTTAATAGAATCAGCAGTGATACCTAGCTCGCCAAGACGTTTTTTATAGAAAGGAGATTTCAGACATACGTTGATAGTCTCTTTCAGTTTCTTTACTTGCAACTCTCTGAGCTGCTCTCTTGGCATTTTTTCAATTTCTGGTTGCCAGCATTCACCATCAGGCTTTATGCTAGCCATGATTTTCTCGTCAGTCATATCTTTAGTTTTTTTACGATTACTCTTTTGCAAGTTGCATCATCATTACGGCCGAGAGTCCTGCTGTTTCTGTACGCAGCCTACTCTTTCCTAGATGAACGCTCTTATATCCTTGTTTTATTGCATATTCTACTTCGTCAATGCTGAAATCGCCCTCCGGTCCTATCAAAACTGTCACTTTCTCTTCAGCATCCAGATGTCTCAACTCGTCAAAGAGATATGTCCTTGGAACTTCATCATAACAATGGGCTATGAACTTAGCACCCTCACGATGAGATTCGATGAACTTATTATACGACATCATCTCGTTAAGAATCGGCTTCCATGCTTTGTGACTCTGTTTTACTGCAGATATAGATATTTTCTCCATACGTGCACTCTTAATAAGGCGACGCTCTGAGAACTGGCAGTTTAAGAATGATACTTCATCAACACCTATTTCCACTGCTTTTTCCATAAGCCATTCGATGCGATCCATCATCTTTGTTGGGGCAATAGCCAGGTGTACATATCCTTTCCACTGGCGCTCCTGAGGCATCTTTTCTATTATGTGATAGTAGCAATGATGAGTAGCAGCGATTGTCACCTCTGCCCTGAAGAAATTTCCTTCTCCATCCATAAGCATCATCTCATCGCCACCTTTGATACGTAACACACGCATTGCGTGCATCGCCTCTTCAGAAGGTAACTCTGTCTGATTCTCAGCATCAGGAACAAAGAAGAATCTAACCTCTTTCATATTTAGTGCTTAATCTCCGTGATTGGTTTCTTTTCGGGCTTGAAAACAATAGCGAATGTGATGCCTACTACCAATGCGAAGGAAGCAAAGATGAACCAACATGTCTGCCAGTCTCCAACAAGATATCCGCCTTCCCATCCACAATATGCATTCACAATCTCTCCTGCAGCCAATGTTCCTATGGTTGCACCCAGACCATTTGTCATCATCATGAACAGTCCTTGAGCAGAAGCCTTAATGTCGGGAGCACATTCCTGATCTACAAAGATACCGCCAGACACATTAAAGAAGTCGAATGCTACACCGTAAACAATACAAGAGAGGATAAAAAATATAACACCAGGCATTGCTGGATTACCGATACCGAAGAAACCGAAGCGGAATACCCAAGCAAAAAGTGACATCATCATTACAACCTTTATACCAAAACGCTTCAGGAAGAATGGTATCATAAGAATACATAATGCCTCACTTATCTGAGAGATTGAAGTCAACATTGTTGCATTGTTAGCAGCAAAAGAATCGGCAAACTCTGGGGTTCCCTTAAAGCTTGTCAGGAATGGACCTGCAAAACCATTTGTTACTTGCAGACACATACCAAGTAATGCCGAGAATATGAAGAACAATGCCATCTGACGACGCTTAAATAACTTGAAAGCATTGAGTCCAAGAGTTTCGACAAGCGATACCTTACCTTCTTTCTTTTCCAACTTACATTCTGGTAATGTAAAGCAATATACGAATAATACAATACTAAGGATACCTGATACTAGGAACTGCAAATACGTATACTGGAACTTATGAGCATTTTCACCCAGTGTAAAGCCAAAACCACTGTCATCAATAAAGGCACAGTTAACAAACCACATGGTAGCAATGAAACCAACTGTTCCAAGTACACGAATAGGTGGAAAATCCTTAACAGTGTCCAAACCGTTATTTTTAAGAATGGTAAATGCAGCAGTATTCGTTAGGGCGATTGTAGGCATATAGAATGCCACACTCAACGTATAAAGGGCTATGAACATTGACTTGTCTGCAAGTTCATTTCCGAATCCAGCCTGTTCACCCATCCACCAGCAGCTGATCATGAAGCCACCTGCTAAAAGATGACAAAGACCTAATAATCGCTGTGGCTGTATGTACTTATCTGCGACAATACCCATCAATGTCGGCATGAAGATACTTACTATGCCTTGGATAGCATAAAACCATGAAATCTTGTCGCCTAATCCTGCGATTCCAAGATAATTTCCCATACATGTTAGATAGGCACCCCATACAGCAAACTCCAGGAAATTCATTAGTGCCAAACGGATTTTAAGATTCATAATTATATAGTTTTATTGGTTAATTTCTTCTCATTTCTAATTCTTTCATCTCAGTAGGTTTTACTCCAAACTTATGCTGCTGAGCACGGCGGATAGAGTCTTTTTTCTGCCTAATTGAATCTGGTTCAATAGGCGTCTCAAGAGTTTTTTCTTCAGCTCCTTCTTCTTTCTTTTTGTGGAATCGGATAAGTTGGATATCACTTATGGATAACAGTCTTAAATCAGAACTTTTCTCATATCCCTGTCCAAGATAGAAATATCCCATTATCTCCTTGGGCATAAGATCTACTGGGTTTATTCTCAACTGATTTATACCACTGACGGAAAAGTGAGTAGCCTGAGCTACAATACTATCATTAGTATATTTGACTGCTAAGTACAAAAGAGCATCTTTATTACCTCCTTGATATAAGAAATCACTCTTAAATGACAACATAAAACTGTCACCCTTACGAAACGAGGTGTCTGCTTTCTGAACAAACTGCATTTTATTATATGGAGCTTGTGGCATAAGTCTTGCCGACTTCATCCCTTCCCATATACTTGCAGTATCGCCAGAAAGACTTTGCATTGCAGTGAATCGTTCTACCTCACCCTCAGTTGCTCCAAGATTCAGGGCTTCCTCACTCATTCGTTCCTGTACACTTTTATAAATCTCAACAAAACGGTCAGCACGTGTATAGTAATACACAAGAGCAGAATCAAACTCCGCCCGAGTCACACCATATTTATTGAGAACACTATTAAAGTACATATCGCGTTTGTAGTCCTCACTCCCACTCTGTGGCCCAGGCATTGATGCAATACCTTGGGAAACATAATAGTCGTAAAGAATATCTTCCATATCATCAGGCTGGATAACCTCTTTTGGTACCCCAGGCTTACAACTTACGATGCAAAGCACCGACGCCATAAACACAATGATATGAGAGAAAGGCCTATTCATCTTTTTTTAGTGATATCTCGCTGATCTCTTTCCTGTAGAAAAGAAGTAATAATACTACTCCAACACTGATACTCGCATCTGCGAAATTAAAGACAGGACTAAAGAACACAAAGTGGTCACCACCTACAAATGGCATCCATTGAGGCCAGTCTGTCTCAATTAGAGGGAAGTAAAACATATCTACCACTTTTCCCATCAGAAACGGAGCATATCCTGAACCAAAATGTACAAGATATGATGTGTAAAATTCAGAAGAGCTGGTGAAACAGAGGCCATAGAACATACAGTCAATAAGATTACCTGCAGCACCGGCAAGTATCATTGCCAGACAGACTAGATAGCCCATGCGCACATTCTTTCTTATCTGTTGCCAGATGTAATAGCTCAATACTGCAATCGCAACCATTCGGAATAGCGACAACAGAATTTTACTGCCAATCTGCATACCGAAGGCCATTCCCATATTCTCTATGAAAGTGATATAGAACCAGTCTGTGATATGAATAGACTCATGCAAGTGCATGCTGGTTTTCACCCATATCTTTATCAGCTGGTCTATTATCAGGATAGCTATTACTATTCCTACAGCCAGTCCACCTTTTGAACAGATCTTATTCAACAAGCTCACAGAGAGTTTATTTCTTTTGGTTCAGCTTCGACTGTACACTCAATGTTGCGTGAGGTACTGCACGAAGACGTTCTTTTGGTATCAGCTCACCTGTAATACGATCGATACCATAGGTTTTGTTTTCAATTCTTACGAGAGCAGCTTTAAGACCCTGAATGAATTTCTGTTGACGAGCAGCCATGCTTATGAGCTCTTCCTTAGATTGTGTGGCACTACCCTCCTCCAGAGCTTTATAGGTTGGAGATGTGTCATCAACATCGTTAGAGTCCTCATTCATGAGCACTTTCATCATCTGGTCATAGTCTCTCTTGGCTAATGCCATCTTGTCCATAATTATCTGACGGAACTCTTCCAGTTCCTCATCAGAGTAACGTTTCTTTTCTGCCATAATTCAGATATTGTTGGTTTATTATTTCTTTTCTACTTTAATATTCAATTTAAATTCATCAAAATCAACTTCCTGCCCATCGTTAGCCTCTGCTTTGATGTCATCAGCCAGTACCTGAGTCTTGATATATTCAGCAAAACTGCTGAGACTCTTCTCTACATCAGCATTTGGTGAAACAATAACAGATATACGGTCTGTAATCTCAAGACCACTCTCTTTACGGATGTTCTGAATGCGGTTGATAAGCTCACGGGCCATACCCTCGTTCTTCAGTTCCTCGGTAAGTTCTACCTCGAGAGCTACAGTGAGGTTACCCTCGTTTGCAACCAACCAGCCTGGAATATCCTCGCTGATGATATCAACATCGGCAGCCTCTACGGTGATAGCCTGGCCCTCAACATCGATACCAATGGTGCCGTTCTTCTCAAGCTCAGCTATCTGCTCCTGAGAGAGGGCATCCATAGCGGCAGCAACACTCTTCATGAGCTTGCCGAACTTCTTACCCATCGTGCGGAAGTTGCACTTAACCTTCTTAACCAGTACGCCAGCACCCTCAACGAAACGAAGCTCCTTCACGTTTACCTCGTTCATAATCAAGTCCTTAACAGCATCGATGTGCTTCTTCTGTTCAGCGTCGATGGCAGGAACCATGATGGCCTGCAGCGGCTGACGAACCTTGATGTTTACCTTGCGACGCAGAGCCAGAACCATAGAGGTAATCTTCTGTGCCATCTGCATACGTGCCTCAAGATCCTTATCAATCTGAGCATCGTCGGCTACAGGGAACTTATCGAGGTGTACTGAATCGAGCTCGCCTCCAAGGTCCTTATACAGCTGATCTGCATAGAAAGGAGCAAATGGAGCAAGCAACTTAGATACTGTCATCAGGCAGGTATAGAGAGTCTGGTAAGCGCTGAGCTTATCCTCGCTCATCTCCTTGCCCCAGAAACGCTTACGGTTAAGACGTACGAACCAGTTACTCAGATCGTCGTTAACGAATGCGTCAATCAGTCGACCAGCACGAGTTGGATCGTAGTTCTCAAGCTCTGCCTCTACACCCTTGATGAGTGTGTTCAGGCAAGAGAGAATCCAACGGTCGATCTCTGGGCGCTTCTCGAATGCAACTTGTGCTGCTGTAGGATCGAAACCATCTACATTTGCATAGAGTGCAAAGAAGCTATATGTGTTATAAAGGGTGCCGAAGAACTTACGGCGAACCTCGTCTACGCCCTCTGGATCAAACTTAAGGTTGTCCCAAGGCTCAGAGTTGGTCATCATATACAGACGTACAGCATCGCTACCGTACTTGCCAATCATATCGAATGGATTAACCACGTTACCTACGTGCTTTGACATCTTGTTGCCCTTAGCATCGAGCACCAGACCTGAAGAAATAACATTCTTGAAGGCAACTGAGTCGAATATCATGGTAGCAATGGCATGCAGAGTGAAGAACCAACCACGGGTCTGATCCACACCCTCGTTAATGAAGTCGCATGGGAAGGCGATACCCTTATCAATCAGCTCCTTATTTTCGAATGGATAGTGAATCTGAGCGTAAGGCATAGAACCAGAATCAAACCATACATCAATCAAGTCTGTCTCGCGCTTCATTGGCTTGCCGCTCTCAGAAACCAGTACGATAAGATCAACATAAGGACGATGCAGGTCGATCTTGTCGTAGTTCTCCTTCGACATATTGCCAGGAACGAAGCCGTTGTCCTTCAGAGGATTAGACTTCATGAATCCAGCCTTTACAGCCTTCTCTATTTCATTATAGAGTTCCTCTACAGAACCTATGCAGATTTCCTTACCATCCTCATCGCGCCAGATTGGAAGTGGTGTTCCCCAGAAACGTGAACGAGAGAGGTTCCAGTCGTTCAGGTTCTCAAGCCAGTTACCGAAACGACCTGTACCTGTAGACTCTGGCTGCCAGTTGATGGTCTTGTTGAGCTCGAACATGCGGTCCTTCTTAGCTGTAGAGCGGATGAACCAAGAGTCGAGAGGATAATAGAGCACAGGCTTGTCTGTACGCCAGCAGTGAGGATAGTTGTGTACGTGCTTCTCAATCTTAAGAGCCGTGCCCTCCTGCTTCATCTCCATACAGATCACGATGTTCAGGTCTTCTGCCTTAGCAGCAGCCTGCTCGTCGTACTTGCCATCCTTGTTGAACTCAGGTGCATAGGCGTTCTTAACAAAGTCGCCTGAGTGGTGACCATAACCAGCCTTATCTACACATTTTTCAACAAAGTTGTTATCCAGTTCGTCCATTACATAGTATTTACCCTGAAGGTCTACCATAGGACGTGTTTCACCTTTCTTATTTATAAGGAACAGGCTTGGAATGTGGGCATCCTTAGCCACCTTGGCGTCATCAGCACCAAAGGTTGGAGCAATATGTACGATACCGGCACCATCTTCAGTTGTTACATAATCGCCTGGGATTACGCGGAAAGCCTCGCTCTCCATCTCAACAAACTGATCTTTGCCATTCTCGCCAGTAAACACTTTCTCAGGATGTGCTGCAGCATACTCCTTCACATAGTCGGCAGCATTCTGATCAAGCTTAGCCGATGGCTTAACCCAAGACATGAGCTGCTGGTACCTCATACCTACCAGCTCCTCACCAGTATAATGACCTACAATGCGATAAGGCACGAACTTCTCACCCTTATTGTATTCAGGCATCTCTTCGCCATCGGTGATATTTCCTTCTGGTGCCAGATAAGCATTCAGACGACTCTCGGCCAGGATAATGGTAATCTTCTCACCATTATAAGCGTTATATGTCTCAACAGCTACGTAGTCGATTTTTGGACCTACGCAAAGTGCAGTGTTTGAGGGCAATGTCCAAGGAGTAGTTGTCCAAGCTACGAAGTAAGGTGTACCCCACTTTGTCCACTCTTCCTTAGGATTAAGAGCCTTGAAGAGAGCAGTAACTGTGGTATCCTTAACATCGCGATAGCAACCAGGCTGGTTCAACTCGTGCGAGCTAAGACCTGTACCTGCTGCTGGAGAATATGGCTGGATGGTGTAGCCCTTATAGAGCAGTCCCTTCTTGTAGAACTGCTGGAGCAACCACCAAAGAGTTTCGATATACTTGTTATCGTAAGTAATGTATGGATTGTCGAGGTCAACAAAATAACCCATCTTCTCAGTAAGGTCACGCCACTCCTGAGTGAACATCATTACGTTCTCACGACACTTCTTATTGTAATCTTCAGTAGAAATGTACTTTTCTGAGTCCTTATTATCAATATCGGCCTTGGTAATGCCAAGTTCCTTCTCTACACCAAGTTCTACGGGCAGTCCGTGGGTATCCCAACCTGCCTTACGCTTAACCTGATAACCCTTCATGGTCTTATAACGGTTGAAGGTATCCTTAATGGTACGAGCCAGAACGTGGTGGATTCCTGGGTGTCCATTTGCTGAGGGAGGACCCTCGAAGAATACAAATTGTGGACATCCTTCACGCTCATCAACTGAACGCCAGAATACGTTTTTCTCGCGCCACATCTCCAGGATATCATTATTTACCTGGGTTAGATTCAGACCATTATGTTCTGCAAATCTCTTAGCCATATATTTCTATTTTCTTTAATTTTTTATTCTCTTATATTTGGCGTGCAAAGGTACTAAAAATATCCGATATCGCAAAATAAATAAATAATTTTTAGTTTTTTCCGTAAATTTCTTGCATTTTCCAAAATAATTCGTAACTTTGTAGCCAAATTAGATTCTTGTATACATAACTTAAAACTCAATTTCGTATGGTATTAATGATTCTTCAGCTCTGTATTGTTTTAGGAGCTCTGTGGGTAGGATCACGTTATGGTTCGCTCGCTCTTGGTGCGATCTCCGGTATTG
>Ga0256407_10014188_pt1 | contig 10530 bp, 9 predicted proteins | sample RumenRJG_04DNA_FD_193489 | JGI IMG/M metagenome (GOLD analysis project Ga0256407, IMG submission 193489) | Bovine rumen microbial communities from Lethbridge, Alberta, Canada - RJG_04 | ecosystem: Host-associated > Mammals > Digestive system > Stomach > Rumen | place: Canada: Alberta | collected... | reverse complement strand
GGGGGTAACGTCAGAGCAGTCTATCGCCTGAAACCACGATCCTTCGGTGGGTGTAAATTTGTATTTTGAGCCTTTGAGCAGGCTGCACAAGAGGTCGCGCTTGTGGTGATAGAGTTCACGTATTTGGTCTAACACTTCGGCATGTGCCTCGTTGAGAAAATCGGCAAAGGTGTATTGCACAGCGGTGTTTGAACCGTTGCAGATATAGTTGTGCATCTTGCGTATTTCGGCAGTGTAGTCGGCGGGAGCACAGCAGGTTCCGGTTTTCCAGCCGGTGGCGTTAAACGATTTGCCGAGCGAACTTATTACAATGCTCTGTTTTGCCAACATCGGGTAGTGCGATACGCTCGACAGCGGACCTTCGTAAACAAAACTTCCGAAAGTTTCGTCGCTGAGTATCACTATTTTGCTGCCGGCTATGGTTTTTTGCAGCATACGCATATCCTCGTCGGTCATTACCTTGCCGGTGGGAATGTGCGGATTGCTGATGATGATCATTTTGGTGCGTTGGTTTACTGAGCGCATCACCTCGTTCCAATCTATTTTGTAGTCGGGGTATTTGAGTGCGATAAATACAGGTGTGCCTCCGTTGAGACGGATAGCGGGTACATAGTTTTCGTAAACGGGCTCAAACACAATAACTTCGTCGTCTTCGTGAACAACGGCTGAGATAGCAGTCCATACGGCTTCGGTAGATCCGGCGGTGATAGTAACCTCGGTTTCGGGGTCGTACTGTGCGCCAAACTCCTTGTTGTAAATGCCAGCCATAGCCGTGCGGAGGGGCAGTATGCCTTCGATGGGGCTGTACTGATTTCGTCCGTTGCTTATATGCTTGGCAATAGATTTTACAAGGCACTGCGGCATATTAAAATCGGGCACCGAGCAGGCAATGTCTACCGCGTTGTTTTTGGCTGCGGCGTCTAAAATCTCAAATGCCGTTTTTAACGTATTTTCTGGTAGTTTTGATCTCAGCATACTTTCTGTTATTTATTTTTCAAAATTACAAAAGATTTTAATATGGCAAGTTTAGTTTTAGTTTTTTTGCTAAATAAATTTTTTAATTGGTTTAAATAGTGATAATTAATGTGTTAAAAATAAAAAACTCCGGCATTGCTGTCGGAGTTTTTTTTTGATGTGTGGAAAAATGTGGTATTAGTATGCTATGGAATTATATATCTGCTGTTTAAGATAATCGATACCGCTTCCGAGCACTATTCCGGCGTTGTCGGCGGCTGCGATATAGTCGGCAGCGTTGTCGATGGTGGCATGGGCGTAAAAATAAAGTCCTGTATCTTCTTTTACCACGTCGCTGTCTACCGATTCTATTACGGCGTTGCTTTCGTGACCATCTACAATCAGTTTGATGTTGGTGCTTTCGGAGAGTGAGTGTATATATTTATAAGGTATCTCAATTTTACAGAGACATTTTGAATCAGAGTTTTTTTCCACGGTAAAACCGCTTGTGATAATGTTTTCGGGCATATTGTTTTTTACACCGAAAACCAACATTGCTGTTAACATTGCCAATACTAACGCTATGCCTGCGTGCTTGATCATTTTGTTTGTTGTTGTCATGGTTCTGATGTTTATTATGTTGTTAAACTATTATGTGGTGATTATTAGACGATGCAAAATTAGCCCGGCTTTTCAAAGTGTGCAATGCGTAAAATGCGTATATGGGTAAAAATAGGGTAGGGGTTTTACGTATTTTTGGGGGAGTTACAACACCAAATACACATGCAACCCTACCGCCGACAATATAAACACAGCAAAGAGTAGTTCGCTCCAAAAGCCTTGTTTCATATTGTAAAACACTGTTACAATCATAAACGCAGCGGGGAATAGGGCTATTCTAAGTGTTTCGATACTAAGAAACGGCGACAATGCAGCACCTACGGTTATTACAAAAACCATAAACAAAAATCTGTATACCCTTGCCTCAAAGACGTTGAATCGTGTATACAATCCTGCCATCATTAATCCTGTTACCACAAGCCATGCTGCTCCTGCTACAAGAAAAACAAGGTCGTTGCCCCCAGGGGTGAATATGTGGCGGATACTGAACTCTTCGGCGATGTTTTCCCACACAGGCATTATTTCACTGTTGCTAAGGTAATAACCTGCAAAGTAGAAAAGCACGGGGGTGATAATTCCGAGCACCAACATCATTATTTCGTTGAAACGGTAGGGGCGAAACACCGCAATGGCTGCTATTCCAAAAAAGAGCGTTATCACAGCGTTGAAACAAAATAGCGTGGCAACGCCAAAAAACAATCCTGCATCAAAAAGGTTGTACACTGCCACATCTTTGCCGTTGCTGTTGAGTATCGGAAACATACCCATCATAATAAACACAGCGGCAAACTGTTCGGGAAGTAACACGTTGTAAGGTATATAGCACATGCCCACGGCTGCCGTTACCACAAAAAATAACGATCCTTTGGCTCGGGTGAGTTCAAAACGGTTGTTGAGGCTTGTCATTACCATCACCTCCACAATGTTGAGCAGCACAAAGCATATACCGAGCAGAAGAGGTGTGCCAAACGAACCGAGAAAGTTTCTTATATCGTCAAAAATCAGCGAACCCGACTGTGGTACAATCCACATCCACGCTCCGTAGGGCATCACCGCCGAACATGCAAATCCGGCAAACACCAAAATGGCGATTGCTATTCCGAGGGGGCTGTTGTCTTTTAGCGATTTCAGTATCACAGTTTACGGTTTTTATGGTTGACAAAATTACAAAATTTTTTTACATTGAATGAAAACACTCTATTTTTTTAGCACCTATTAAACAAAAAAAGGGACGCGAATAATCGCGTCCCAAACAACAATTATATTTATAGTGACTTTTATGGTCTTCCGCCAAATCCGCCGCCAGGTCTTCCACCGCCAGGATAGCCGCCGCCGGGTCTACCTCCGGGGCCAAATCCACCTCCGGGATAACCACCGCCAGGTCTGCCACCAGGACCAAATCCGCCAGGACCGCCATTGCGTGCGTCTTTGCCGCCAAAGAGGTTGAGACGGTAAATTATGTGCAACATAACGTACGAATTGATGGTATTGTATTGTGTATCGCTACGTTGCATTGCTGTAACGCTGCGGCTGTAGGTGCTAAGCTGCTGCAAAATATCGTAGAATTGCACCGAAACTGTAAGGGCTTTCCCTTTGAGAAAACTTTGCGACAATTGGGCGTTCCATACAAGTTCGTCGGTATTCATAGAGTTGTCGTTGTATCCGCGACGGCTTTGGTTGTGAAGGTCGGTGGTAACGCTCATACCAAACGGGAAATACACGTTAAACGATCCACCATACGAAAACATTTTGGTGTCGAGGTTGCTCTGTTTTTGTAGTTCGTTGCGCGAATGTGTGTAGTTGATACTTCCGTCAACAGCTATTTCAAACCAACCCTTGCGCCAGCTGCCTTGCAAACGTTCCATTACGGTGTTAGACTGTGTGGTAGATTTTTTAGTGTCATTGTTTACAAGTACATAGCCTACATTATTGTTAAAATTGTACATTGTAAAGGTGTTGATATTCCAAATACCAGCCGAGTCAAGAGCGGTGTTAAACATAAAGCCTGAGTTGATACCCCAGTTGCCGTTGATGTTTTCGGGACGCGAAATCTGTTTACCTGTTCTTTCGTCGTATGTTACCATATTAGAAATCGAGTTCTTAGTGGTGTTCATATTCACGAAAGTCATAATAGTGCGCATGTGTTCGCGGATGTAGGTGTTGTAATTGAGTCGGAGGTTGTTAGAAAACGAAGGTTTCAAACCAGGGTTACCTTTGGTAATGCGCATCGGGTTGCTGTCGTCCGTGATGTCTAAGAGGTCGCTCATCGAAGGCTGCGAAGTGTTGCCACGGTAGGTGATTTCTAAGCGAGTAAGGTCGTTGGGATTGTAACGGTATTCAAATGTAGGAGTTACATTAAATACTGTACGTGTGGTGTCAACTTTTACGCCTTGAAAATCTTGCACAAACTTGGTTTTTTGTGGTTGCAACATTCCGCCAAAGTTCAACTGATATTTGTCGCGAATCATACGGAATCCGAGGTTGATATCGTGAATATAGTTTTTATATTCAGAATAACGGCTTTGCGATTGGTTGAAATAAGCATCGCTGAGGGGGTTGTTGATACGCGAAAGATAATTGTTCCATTCGCGATATTCGTTTCTTACACCAAGAAATGGGTTGGCATCAAAAAGGTTTTTGCTATAATCGTATGTAGAACGGTCGCTTTCGCTGTATTGATAGCGGTATTGATAGCTAAACTGCAAGTAGGTGCGTTTTGCAATAGGTTCGCTATATGATAGTTGCACCGAAGCGTTCCAGTTGTTGCTTGGAGTAAGATTGTATTTGTTGGTAAAGAATGTAGAATCTTCGCCCGAAGCAAGTTTTATTTGATAATAAATAATGTCGCTTGTGGTGATGGTTTTGTTTTCGGTGTCGGTGTAACCGCCGCTACCGCTGAGGGTTATGTTGCGGCCTTCGTTGTTGAGCTTGCGGTTAAACTGCAATGTGCCGTTGTATCTTGTATTGTTGCTGTAATTGAGGTTGCCATCGGTTTGATAGTTAACCACCAATGTGTCGGAAACCAATTTTGAAATATCAGCACCAGCCAATGGATCAAATACATATAGATAAGGATCTTCGTCGAACATAGCCGAAAGACCTCTTGAGCTACCGTCGTTGGCAGAAATCGAAGCTGTGGGGCGGAACATAATGTTGGTCATTTCGTCGGGTTGCCATTCTAAGCGGCCTTGAAAATTCCAGTTGTCGCCACGCGAATATTGCTGTGTGTTTGAGTTAGAAAATGCGCCTTTTTTTACCACAAATCTTTCTATTGATTGTTGGCTAAGGATATCGCCGTCGCTGTGGTTCCAACGTATGCTACCATCAATTTTTAGTTTGTTTGTTTCTTCAAAGTTGTAGTTGAGACCTACCATTTTGGTGGCATTCAAACCATTGTTGCCCATACGAAAACGTCCGCCGCCACCGCCAAAGCCACGGTCGCTAACGTTGTTGGCGTTGGTCATTACCATAATGCGGCTACGGTTGGCAAAATATGCGCCCATGCCTCGCCACGAATAGCGGTTTTCGGTGCCGAGTCCGAGGTCGAGGTTGGTAAACATACCTTTGTTCATTCCTGGTTTGATACCAAAGTCGAGCACGGTTTCTTCGTTGCCGTCTTCAATGCCGGTGATTCGTGCCATATCGCTCTGCTGGTCGTAAGCTTTTACGCGGTTTACGATAGATGTGGGGAGGTTTTTCATAGCGGTTTTGGTGTCGCCGGTCATAAATTCCTTGCCGTCAACAAGTATTTTTGTAACCTCTTTGCCGTTGATGGTGATTTTGCCGTCGTCGTCAACCTCGGCACCAGGGAGTTTTTTTACAAGTTCTTCAATTACCGAGCCTTCGGCAGTGCGGTAAGCGTCAACGTTATAAATAAAGGTGTCTTTTTTTACCGAAACCTTTGAACCGTATGCCTTTACTGTGGCTTGTTCTAACATTACGGAACTTGGGTTCATTTTAATTTTTCCAAGGTTAACGTTTTTGCCTTGATGAATAGAAACAGCCTTAACGATAGGGTCGAAACCTACGCTCGAAATTTTGATAACAAAATCGCCATCGTTGGGGGCTTTAATAGAGAATGTGCCGTTTGCATCGGTGATAGTACCCGTAATAAACGTGCTGTCTGATTTTAGTAATCGGGCGGTGGCATTCATAGCTGGCTCTTTGGTGTCGCCGTCGATGATAGTGGCGGTGATTTCGCGATTCTGCGCCATCGAAAATGTTGCAGAGGCTATCACAGCCCACATTAGCAATAATAATTTTTTCATCTTCGTATTATGTTTTTCTTGATAAAAGTCGGTATTTTGACTGAGTTTTGACCAAATAGTTTAAAGCATTTATAAAAAAATCATCAGCTTATTCCATGGTTAGCCATTGATTGCACCAACTTTCCACAGCCTCGCGGTGTGTTATAAATATCATTGTTTTTTGGGGATAGGCTTCAAACAATCGGCGGTATAACTCTTTTTCGGTGTCAGGGTCGAGGGCAGATGATATTTCGTCTAACAAAAAGATGTTTCCGGGGCGCAAAAGTCCGCGGGCAATGGCAATGCGCTGAGCTTGACCTTCGCTGAGTCCGCTGCCGTGTTCGCCAAGTATTGTGTCTATTCCGTCTTTTAAGTCAAATACAAAATCGGCACAGGCGGTGTGGAGCACTTGTTTTAGTTTTTGGTCGTTGGCAGATGGGTCGGCTATTAAAAGGTTAAAACGTATTGTGCCGCTGATGAGCGTGTTACCCTGCGGTACAAACACAAAATTGGCACGGAGAGAGGCATCTGTGGACATTTGTTTGCTGCTGTTGTAAATGGTAATCTGCCCATCTTCGGGTTTTATAAATGCCATCATTAAACGAAATAATGTGGTTTTGCCAATGCCTGTGCGACCTGTGATTGCTGTTTTGGATTGCGGTGCAAAGTTGTGTGAAAATTGTTTTATAATAGTTTCGCCATTGTCGGTATATTTAAAGGTAACGTTTTGAAAATTAATGCCAATGGGTGAGGTTTCGGGGAGGAGAGTGGGAATATCTTCTTCGGATGATGATTCAATTTCGGTTAATCGGTCGATACTTGCGGTTGATTGTGCCACTTTGGGCAGATAACCCATAAGCGTTAAAATGGGACTTTGAATTAAGCCTACAAGTTGCAAAAACGATGTTAGCGTACCAAATGTAATTGCACCCGCTTTTAATTGAATGCCGCCGTAAACAAATGCCGCAATAAATCCGAGGCCAAAAGTTAATCCCGTTAAGCCTTTGATAATGATTAAAAACCGAGTTCGCCGCATTGTTTTGGCAAAAAAAGTATCTTGACGTGAAGCGAGCGTTTCGGTCATATATTTTTTGGCGCATAACGAACGGAGCACAGTGTTTTGTTCCACGCTTTCTTGCACTTGCATTTGTATTTGGCTCTCTTCGTTGCGAATGGTGCGTGTGAGTTTGCGCAAACGAAATGCTATCAACTTGCCAATTGCCATTATTAATGGTGTTACCAAAGCTAAAAACCAAGCCAAACGCGCATCAAAATAGCGCATTAGCAAAAATGCTCCCAAAAACTCAACGCCCACCACTATAATTTTTGGCAAAATGTCAGACGATACCTCGCTAACAAGTTCAATATCTTTTGATAATCGCGACGACACATCGCCCGAATGGAGAGTTTTGCTGCTGAACAAAGGTGTGGAAAATAGTTTTTGGTAAATGCGGGTTTTGATGTCGATAAGTTGACGTGTGTTGGCTTTTACGCCAAAATAATAAATAAACTGCCTAATAAGCACAGCCAATGCCGTTGCCAAAAACAACCACAAAACGGTATAAAAAAAATCGTCGTTGCTACCTTCTGGTATTACCACATCTACAAACACCTTGCTGAGCCATACCACATAAAGGTCGAGCACTGCTTGCACAATTCCGGCGGCAATGCGTATTATAATGTTGGCTCTGATACCCCGAATGTTGGAATAATACCATTTAAAATAGTTCATTCAACAATGCCGAGATTATTCCAAGATTCTAATAAAGATTTTATATCGTTTTGAGCGGTATTTAGGTCGATGTCGTATTGTTGACAAATCTCTTGGGCAATACTTTCAACGGTAAAATCGCCTTGCTGTTGAGCAATTTGCCAAATGTTTGCTGCCGAATCGTTAAGACTGATAAGATGACCAAAGTCAACAGCTTCGAGACCCTCTGCCACAATTACCTTTTGCCCGCATACTTCGCGGAGTACAAAACCTGATTTGAGTTTCATGTATAATATGTGTTTATAATTTATTTCAAATGTTTAGTTTGACCACCTGGTTCGCGGCGGCAATCCCAAAACGCAGATATATGGATGATATCGGTTTTGTTATCTATAAAATAGACTATTTTGTTGAGTTTGTTTACAAGAATAAAACGGTAAGTTTTAGATCGGTTGGATAATAATGGGTCTAATGCACCAATATATGGATTAGTAAGAAGTAAACTTACAGCTTTGTCTATTTCTTGTTTAAACTCTCTTTCTCGTTTAAGTCCAAAACGTTTTTCAATATAGGAGGCAACAATTTTTAATTGATTCTTTGCGATTTTTTCCCAAACATAAATCATACAGCACCCTCCACTTCGTAACATTGCTTACGTTTCTTTTGAAGATGTTCTTTTTTGGCAAGTTCTTGATCCCATTCGCGCATTAAATCTTCATGAGTTACGTATTCGCCTGTCTCTGCTTGTTGTTCTGCCACGTCGAGCATAGCATTAATTTCGTCCATAGTGTATGGCGTAAGTTGTTCATCATCTTGTTCCATAGCGCAGTCGGTAAGTTTTCTACTTACAAAAAGCATATCTTCGTACGAAAGTGTATCGCAAAGGTAATCAACTAAACCCATTAATGATTGTGTACTCATAGTGTTGTATTTTTATTACGCAAATGTAGGTATAATTATCTGGATTTGCAAATTATTTCAAGAAATAATAAAAAAACAGGCGGGTGTGGAGAATACCCGCCTGTTTTTTATGAGGTGTGTGTTTTAATCTTTGCTTTTCTTGAGTACTGACCGTATGGTAAATTTGTCAAGCTTATAATTATTTAGCTTTGAGGATATTGTTATCCAATCCATCATGTCAGAATAATTGATTGCTAAACAGTAAGCATTAGAATTGTCTTTTTCAGTTGCAGACCAATAATAGCCATAGGTGTCGGCATAAGTAACTGCAGTTTCTCCATCTCGAATTTCACCTGCACACGGTAAAAAAATGTAAGGGTCATCTGTTGAATATGAATCGGAAGATGTAGATTTTGTACCCTGATCTGTCTCGCTTTTCGCTTTGGATACATAAAAACCCTTATCGGAGATACTATACACCCATTTGCATTTAGTTACTAAAATGTTCATATCACTTTCGTCAGTTTCGCCGCCTGTAGGTAATGTAATACCTGCAATAGCATTTGCTTCGTCAAATGTATAATAATCACCTACACCATCGTAAGTAGTAGCACCTACATTTTTATCAGCCCACAATGTTCCGTTAGGTAATCCTAAATCAACATAACCACTGCGGTCGATGGTGTAGATTTCACCTGCCTTTACGTCAGCTGCTGCTTTGCTGTAAAAGTTGGTTTCAAATGAGAATCCTTTTTCAACAACAATCCAAACTTTACCATTCTCTGTGTTTACGTCGAAAGTTTTTTCTTCATTATACATTTTAGCAGAAAGTTTGCGTTGCAATGGCGACATAATGATTTCAAAATATGCGTTTTGATCAGTGAGCATAACTTTGTCATCGCTGCCGTAGGTAAATTTGCCTTCGTATTTATGTTGACAGTTTTCCATCAAATCTGTGAGTGATATTGTTGACGATTCGTCGTAACCGTTGCTGCCGTTTAATAATTCTGCCAATATCTCAGTTCCATTTTCAGGCTCGGGGTATAGGCTACCTGTAAATGTGCCATCAATATTCGAAAGTGTTAAATATCCGTATGACATAGATGTGGGATCACTTGCAGGGGATAGCTGCATTATTAGATTATCCACATCACTTTCTGTAAACGAAGGTTGAACTGTTGCTCCTTTATCTTCGTATCCTATTTTAGAGAGTTTTTTACCTGTAACCACTTTGATGGTAAACGGCACTCCTTGTTGCTCTGTCTCGGTGTTGGCTTGTTTGGTGGTATCGGGTTTTACAGCATCATTGTTGTCTTCGTCTTTGCTGCACGATGTTGCAAGCAATACTGCTGCCATTAAGGGCAGGAATTTTAGAAAAGTCTTTTTCATTGTTGTGTCCTCCTGTTACTCTTTTTTACGTTGAATTGGGTTAAATCCTGCGCCTTGGCTTCCAGCAAGCAGGGGCGATTCCATGTTGAGGTCGATTACCTGATATTCAGGTTTTTGGTACTGCTGTTTTGCTTGTGCCGTGAGTACTGACGGCTTTGTGATTTTTTCTTTCATCGTGTAATTAGATTATGTTAATACAAAAAAAGCCCTTGCAGAGTGTACGTTTGTGGCGCAACATTCTACAAGGGTAATTAATTTCTTAGTAATATTTGAGAAGAGAGTGAATTTTACCCCCCCCCTATATAATATTTTATTATATTTCTGTAATATAGTATCATATCTTTATTATTCGAGGTGTTAGTTATGTTTTTTTTGCGGGTCAAAGGTAGAAGGATTTTTTTTATCTCCAAAAAATTTTACCTAATTCTTCGATATATCGCCAAAAGATACCTTCTGATGGGTCGCAAAATGCGCCACACTAATGCGGCAAGCCTACGGGGAAAGGTATTGAGGTTTCGCCTGATGTTTTTGGATGAGATTACATAGTTTACTTCGGCTTTGATGTTGTTGGGGCTGCAATATTCGCATCCTACAAGGTTGCCGTCGCCCATAAGGGTGATGCGGTTGCCTTTGATTGATATTATGCGGTGAACTACATAGCGGCGGTCGTCTACGTAGGCAAGGTATACTCTGCCTTTGCGTATTTTG
>Ga0256407_10014185_pt1 | contig 10531 bp, 8 predicted proteins | sample RumenRJG_04DNA_FD_193489 | JGI IMG/M metagenome (GOLD analysis project Ga0256407, IMG submission 193489) | Bovine rumen microbial communities from Lethbridge, Alberta, Canada - RJG_04 | ecosystem: Host-associated > Mammals > Digestive system > Stomach > Rumen | place: Canada: Alberta | collected... | reverse complement strand
CAATCCCCAATCCACATCAAAAAATACATAAAATAAAAAAGAATAAAATAATTATAACTTAAAAAAAAAGACTATTAATTTTTTAATTTATAATATAAAAATTAATTTAAAATGATATTTCAAAATTAAAATAAATTTAAAAAAATAATATCAATAATATAATATTATTTTTAAACGAAAATAATTTTTTTAAGAAAGTAAAAGAAATTTTATTTTTTTTTATTTTTTATCATTATATTTTTTTAAATCTTTTTAGTTATTTAATTATTATTAATGATTTGAATAGTCCATTTTTATCATTAATATTTATATTATGATTCATTTTTTTTTATTGATAATTTTTATTATGTTAAAAGAAATCATTTAATCCTTTTGAACTTCATTAATTAATTGTCTTTTTATTTTTTATATTTTAGAACATAATTGAAAGAAAAAAAATAAAATTTAAATTTTATTTTTTATAATTAAATTTTTTTATGTCTTATCCTCAAGAAGAAGTTGAAATAAATCCAAAATTATCTCAATTAACTGATAAAGTTTCTTTTTCATTTGTAATTCCAAAAGAATATGAATCATTAAATTATATAAATGTAGAAATAAAAATAATTTTAGATATTGTTTATTTAAAAGAAGAAGTTAATATATCTTCTTATAAAATTGAAATAAAAGATAAAAAAATATTAATTGAAATTAATTCATTTCCATTAGATAAAATTGATGAAAATAAAATAATAAATGTAGCAACTTTAAATTTCATATTTAAAGTAGATACAAAAGAAATAATGAAAAAAATATTAATAATACAAATAGTTAAAGAAAAAAACTTAATATATAAAAATATTATTTAAATAATATAATAAATAAACATATTTTCTACTTTTCAAAAATTATATATCTTTATTATTATTTTTTATTAATATAACCAAATGAATTATTAGAATAATATTTTGTCCCATCTTCAATTAATTCAAGATTATTTTCTTCAACTTTATTTACATTATATAAATTTGGAATTAAAAAATCTTCACTTCCTTTTCTTAAACCATATAAATTATTATTATAATTATTATTTAACATACTTTCAGAATCGAAATGGGAATTAATATCAAAATATTTATTATTATTATAAAACATAAAATTTTTTGGTCTTGGAAAAAATTTATTATAATTATTCAAATTATTTATTGAATTTTGTTCATTTTTAATATCTGAAAAATAAATATCAAATAATTTATTTTCAATTAAATAATCCATTATATCATCAACACCTTTTTTTTCTTTATATACTTTTTCAATATTACTTTTAGAAAAATCCTTTTTTATTAATTTTTTAATTATATTATCAGGATTAATAATTGTATAAGGTTTATCAGAAAAAATAACAACTCTTGAATTATCTTCATTTTGTTTAATTTTATAATTACAACCATTTTCTAAAGTGATAATATAAAAAGGAAAATCTAATTTATCAATTGTAGTACTTCTTTTAAATTCATTTTGATTCATTTCAATTAATTTTTTAAAAAAATATTCTCTACAAAAATTTGTAACTAATTCATTTTGTTTATCTTTTATATTACTTTTAATAAAATTAATATTTGTATCTTGATTATTTTCAAAATTATTTTCTTTATTTAAAATAACATTATTAATTTTCTCATTTTTTGAATTTTTTTCATCATTAGAAATAAAAGTTATATTTCCTTTTTCTTTATTAATTAAACCAATTGCACACATGACATTAATTGCATCATAAACTCTTCTTTGAATATTTTTATAATTTAATTTTGCTTTTTTTGAAGATAAAACATCTAAAATATGATTTGTAACATCAGAACCTTTTGTATAATGTTTTTGTTTAATAAATTTATAAACTTCTTTACTAATTGAAATTAATGAATTTCTTGTTATTTCTTTATGATCATTTTCAATTTCTTGTATAAAATTATTTTTTGGTTTTGTATTTTGTTTTATTTGTTTTATTATTGATTTATATTGAAATTTCATTTTTGGAACTTTTGTTATTTTAAAAATTGCTCTTTTCTTATTTAAATATTCGGTCATATATTTTTTTATATTATTTTTCTTAATTTCTTTTTATAAATGAATTTTTTTCTTCCCGGTTTTTAATTTTTGGAAAGATTAGTTTTTATTCTTTAGTTTATAAGATACATTTTTTTTATAATTTATTTTATTCTTGAGACACCATTAAAAGAAAGTATTCTGTTAAATTTTTTTAATCTAGTTACTTGACCTTTTCAAGACCAAAAAATTCAAATATGATTTTAATTATTTTTTTTTAATAATGATATTAATTTTTGGAATATTATTCTTTTATTTATTTTTTAAAAAAATAATCATTAATTTAAAAATTATTGATTTTATATAATAGTAATATTTATTATTTTGATATGTAATAATAATTATAGAAAATAATATTATAATTGAATAGATTTAATATATTTTTAATTATTACAATATTAGTTTTTTTAATAATTTTTTAAAATTAAAAAAAAATTAAAATGGAAAAAGAATTTGATAAATATGATAATTATTGTAATAATAATTTCCATGAATTAAACATTTTATGGAATAAAGAAATAAAAGAATATAAAAATAAAGAAGGAAATAAATGTATAAATGAATTTGAAAAAATAAAAAAAATAGACGAAGGAGCAATATGGAAAGTTTATTTAGTAAAAAGATATTTTTACAATTCAGAAAATAAAATAGAAACAAAAGAATTTGCAATGAAAAAAACTCATATAATGACACAATATAGAAGAAGATATTTTAAAAATTCAAATATGATAAATTATTTTGATGAAGTATTAAATGAAATAACAATTTTAGGAAAATTAACAAAAGGACATGAAAAAAAAGAAGAAAATGAAGGAAAAGAAAATGTAATATCATTATATGAATTAATATATGATAATATATCAAGAGAACCTTTTTTATATTTAATTAATGATTATTGTGACATTGGTCCAATAATGAAAAGAGATGAAATTAATTATAATCATTTTCATAATCCATTATTAATAAAATTTTTTTTTCCAAATTTAAAATTTTCACTTGAAGATTTTGATAATAAATTAATAAAGAAAAATACATTAAATTTAGAAATTAAACATAAAATAGCATCAAAAATTTTTAAAGAAATATTTTTAGGTTTAAAATATATTCATTCATTAAATATAATACATAGAGATATAAAAATAGAAAATATATTATATGATTCAAAAGAAAATAAAACAAAAATAATTGATTTTTCAATTAGTACAATATTACAAAATAAAAATAGTAAAATTGATGAACCAGGAGGATCAATGCATTATCAAGCACCAGAATTACAAAGTATGGAAACAAATAAAAATTATAATCCTTTTTTTTCTGATATTTGGTCTGTTGGTATTTGCTTATTTATTTTTATTTTTGAAGAATTTCCATTTGATTCTGATAGTGAATTAGAATTACAAATGAAAATTTTGGAAAATGATATTAAATTACCATTTAATCCTGAAAATAAAAATTATGAAGATTTATTATTTAAATTATTAGATAAAGATCCTAATAAAAGATTAACTGATATAAATAAAATAATTAATTTAGAATATTTTCATAATTCATAATATATAAAAAATTTTTCAAAAAAAAAATTATGAAATAAAAAAAAAAAAGTTAATTAATATCAATCAAATGTTTATTATATTTTTTTTCCTAATTTTATACATTTTTATACATCTTCCTTTATTTCTTTAATATTTGTAATTTCAACTTTTTCAACACTTAAAATATTTCTTTTAATATCATTTTCAATATATGTAATATCATATTTTTCTTTATGACTAAAAGTTTGAATTAAAGCATAAATTTCATTATTTTCATCTTTAATTGGTTTTATTTCAGTTCCTCTTGGTAAATATGCTTGACATATAATTGATAAATTAGATGAAATTTCCATCCAATTTTTTATCATATTATGATTAAATTTAACTATTATTTCCATAGAATAAGTTTTTAATTTTTTATTATGTTTATTTGAATTTTTTTCTTTATCATTTTTTTCTTTTTCATTATTATTATTATTATTTATATTTAAACCCATTAATCCAGAAATTAAATTATTATTTTGACTTTCTATTATTTTTTCATTTCTTAATTTATCTTCTGCATTTTTTATATATTCTGTAAATGAAGAACCTTTATTTTTTCTTTTTGATAATCTCCAATTTTTTTTCATTCTTTCTAATTCTTTTGCCCATCTATAAATATTAGGATAAAATTTTTCTATAATCATTGCTTTTTGTTCTCTTAAATCTTCAAATAATAATACATCATCAACACTTAAAATATCATCTTTTACATATTTATTTTTTTTAATAATATTTTCAAAATTTTCTAAATCATTTTTATTTTTAAAATCATATTTAAAAGGAGTTGTAAAATTATTACAATTTTCACTTTGTGAAATAGAAGAAGAAGCAGTAGTTTCATTTTCAATATTATTATTTAAATTATTAAATTTTTGAATAATAGAATCTTCCATTTTTATAAATTTAAAAAAAAAAATAACAATATATAATAAAAAAAATATAATAATTATAATATATTAAAAATTACTTTCAGGACTAAAATTTCTTAATGGATTACTATTTGTATAATAATAAGAATTAGAATCTAAATTAATATCATTTTGTGATGTTGAAACATTTGCATCTTTTAACATATTTTCTAATATTTCTATTTTTGATTTTAAACCAAATAATGGATTTGTTATTGTTTGATTATTATTTAAAATTAAATCTTTTGATATTTTTAATTCTTCTCTTGATGTTGATGGATTGTTGTTTGTAATTAATATATTATTTGATGAAAAATTTGAATAAGAAGTTAAATTATTTTCATAATTATTAATTATTTTATTTTTTATATGAATTGGAGTTTTTGGATTTATGTTATTTTGATATTTTGAATTATTAGGTTTTAAATTTAAACTATTTTGAATTATTTCATTATTTATTTTTTTCATTATATTTTTATGTGAAAATCTATCTGATGTTAATGTGTTTTCTTTTGTTAATGTTAATGATGGATGAAATGTTTGTTCTTTTAATTTATTTATATTTATTTCTTTTTTATATTTTAATATTTGTTTTTCATTTTGTAAAGTTTTAATTGTTTTATTTGAATTTTTCTTATTTATTATTTTATTTTGTTCTTCTATTTTTTTATTTAGTTTTTGATTTTCTTCAATTAATTTATTTAATATTATTTCAAGTATTGTAATATCAAATTTTTTATTTAAATCTATTTCAATACCTAAATTTTTGATTTGAGTTATTTTATCATTTATAATTTTTTCAATTGATAATAAAATATTATTCTCATCTTTTTGTATATTCAATTTTTTCTCTTCTCTAATTTCATTTAATGCATTATTGAATTTTTCATTTAAATTTAATAAATTATCTTTTTTTATTTTCTCAATTTTATTTAATTTTAAATTAAATTTATCAAAATTATTTTTTAAATGTAAATACTTTTCATTCATTTTTAATAATTCCTCTTCAAGATATTTATTTTCTCTTTTAAGATAAAAATTTTCATATTTTAAATTTGAATTATCTAATTGATATTTAGAAATTAAATCATAAAATGATTTATCTTCCTCTAAAATATTATCTTTTATTTTATCAAATCCTAATTTTTTTGAATTATCTTTATTAGGATAATAATTAAGAGTTTCTTTATAATTTATAATTTTATTATCCAAATCTCCTAATATACTTTCATAACTATTTATTTTTTCATTAAAATAAGAATCCATTTTTGTCTGTTAAATAAATAATTTTTTTAAATTTTTCTATTTAAATAAACTATTTATAGTTTTTCAGAAATGAATTAAAAGAAATTTTTAATAAAAGAATATTTGTTATATAATAAAAAATATGTCTGATAATTCAAAATTAATAAAATCAATTTTTTTAATTTTTTATTCAATTTCATTATCATGCCCAAATTTTTTTATTATTCCAATATTATGTCAAAATTTAAATAGAATAGGATTAAATCCTAAATGGACATATTTAGGTAGTATTTTTTCAATATATGAATTTGGGAAATTTTTTGGACATTTCTTTTGGATTTTTCTTAATAAGATTTTTACTTCATCTCTTCTTGTAATAATTTCTTTATTATTATTATCAATAATAAATTTTTCATATTTTTTCATAAAAACTTATTTTGGTCTTTTAATATATAGATTATTATTAGGTTTTGTTAATAATTTATCTTTAATGTCAGAAAATATATATCATGAATTATCACTTAAAAAAGATTTTGGAATAATATTATATATAATTAAAACTTTATCAACTATAATTTCTATTTTATTACCAATTGACTTTTTTAAATTTAATAATTATAAATATTGGGATAATTATTCATCTATTATCGTTTCTTTTATTAATATAATTACAATTTTAATAATAATAATTATGATTAAATTAAAATATTTGAAATTTAAATTAAGTAAAAAAATAATAAAAATGAATTTATTTTATAATGATTATGATAATAGTTTAAAAACAGGAAAAAAATTTTCAATTGAAATAAGTAATCAAAATAAAAATATTAAAAGTAATGAAAATGCATCAATTAAAAAAAAAGATTCAGGATTAACAATAAATACAAATACAGATGAAATGATCCCAAGTATTGAAAGAAGTGTTCAAACAAAAATAAATAATAATGATGATAATATAAATAGATATGACTCAAATAATAATAGTAAAGTAATTGATACTGGAGGAAATTTTTCCCAATTTCATAAAAATGAACCAAGTGATATAATTAAAAATGAAAATTTAAGTTTTAATAATAAAGGATTAAATGTGCATTCATCAATAAATGTTTTAGATAACATTCAAATTTCAAAAAAAAATAATAATATTAATCAAGTTTATAAAGAATTGAAATATTGTTTTATTTTTATTTATTAAATATAAATGATTCTATTTTGTTAATTTGGGTTATTATGATTATATATATTCAATTTAATTTAGATCAAATCAAAATTGGGACATATTTTTGTTTATATAATTTATTATTTAGTTTGATAAATTATCCTTTAACTAAAAAACTAATGAATAAAATTTTACAAAGTACTAGAAATATAATTTCAAATAAAATGATATTTCATTTAATAATATTAATTATTTTTACATTATTAAATGGTATTTTAATATATTTTTACATTATCCCAATAGGGAATTTTGAAAAAATAGTTTTATTAATTATATTATTATTTACATTATTAAGAAATTTAATTAATAGTTTAATTATTCAAATGTTTCAAATTTTTATTTCAATTGAATTTACTGTTCAAAGTGAAAATATGAGAAAAATACACAAATTAAAAACTTATTTAAATCCTTGTTTTAGAACAATAATAATTTATTTATCTTCATTTGCTTTTTTCTTCCTTTCAAAAAAATCAAAAAAAGAAAACAACATTTCTCAATATTCATTATACATAATATCATATTTTGTATTAATTCCTGAAATTTCAATATGTATAACAATAATATTAATAAAATTGTATATGTAAAATATTAAATTTAAAAAAATAAATAATAAATATAATATAAAATTAAATATTTTCATATTATCTTTAATGGATAATAATAATAGACTTCATATAAGAAATAAATTCAAACCAAAAGATAATTATGAAAAAAATAAAGAAAGAGTAAAAAGAGAAATGTATAAAGGAACACAAGGAAAAAGAGAAAAATTAATAGCAGAATCGAAAAAAAACATAAAAAAATTAAAAGAAGAAATAGAAAAAAGTAAAAATGAAAAAGAAGAAATTCCATCTCAAGTAATATCAAAATTCATATCAATGGAAGGAATAGAATTAAACAATTTAGATTCATTAACAAATGAAATAACTCTCCCAACAGAAATAACAGTATTAGACTTAAACAAATTAATAAATGAAAAATTAAAAAACGAAAAAGAAAAACAATTATATCAATTTTACATAAATGACATAGAAATAAAAACAAATATAAAAGAAACATTAAAAAAAATTCCAAATTTTTCAAATGAAAACATATACAAAATAATATATTGTCCAGAAAGTTTATTTAAAGTAAAACCATTAACAAGAGGAGGAACAATATTAGAAGGACATACAGATAGTATTTTAACAGTTCAATTTTCTCCAAATGGAAATTTACTATCTTCTGGTGGTGGTGACTCAATTGTAAAATTTTGGGATATGAATACAGATACTCAAATAATTAATAAAGAAAATAATGATAATTTAAATTTACATAATAATTGGATTTTAACTTTAATTTTTTCACCTGATAATTCTATTATGATTTCTGGTGATGTTGATGGTTATTTTGTTATTTGGGATATTATAAATTTTAAACCTAAAATTAATAAAAGTATTAAAGCTCATAAAAAATGGATTACTTCAATTTCTTTTAAACCTTTAAATTTATATGAAAAAAATGAAAATTTAAAATTTATTACAAGTGGGAAAGATGGTTATTTAAAAATGTGGGATGCTTCATTAGGAAAAATAATAATTAATATTTTTGCTCATGAACAAAGTATTACAAAATGTATTTGGAGTGGAGAAAATAATATTTTTACTTGTAGTGAAGATCAAACTGTAAAAATATTTAATGAAAAATTTGATCATATTAAAACTTTAATTGGTCATTCTCATTGGATAAATACAATGGCAATTAATACAGAATTTATTTTAAGAACAGGTTGTTTTGATTTTGATAAAATAAAAGGAGAAAATTATTATGAATACTCAGATAAAATTTTAAAAATGTCATTTGAAGAAAAAGTAAAAAAATCAAAAGAAAGATATGAAAAATTTAAAGAAAAAATAAATTCAAGTGAAAAAATTGTAACAGGAAGTGATGATTATACTTTAATATTATGGGATATAAAATTAAAAAAACAAATAATAAGAATGACAGGTCATCAAAATATAATAAATGATGTTAAATTTTCACCAAATGCTTTTTTTTTAGCAAGTGCTTCATTTGATAAAAGTGTAAAAATATGGAATGGAAATTCTGGTTTATTTTTATTTAATTTAAGAGGTCATGTTGGAAGTGTTTATCAAATTTCATGGAGTCCTAATTCTAAAATGATTTTAAGTTGTTCTAAAGATTCTACTTTACAATGTTGGAATATTCAAACTAAGAAAATGATGCATAATTTACCTGGACATGCTGATGAGATTTATACTGTTGATTGGGCTCCTAATGGAGTTAAGGCTGCTAGTGGAAGTAAAGATAGGAGAGTTAGAATTTGGGTTAATTAAATCAATTTTTTTGTTTTTTTTTAAAATGTTTTTTTTTTTGTTGGATATTTTTTTTGGGTTTTTTTTGTTTTTTTTTTCTATGTCAAGAGTGAGATTTTAATTATGTTAAATTTGTTTTTTTATTTGTTGAATAATATTATTATGAATTTTTTTATATTATATTTTTTGATAAAATGAAAAATATGATTTTTATTTAATTTACTGTATTTTTATTATAATTAAATGAATATATATTATTATTTTTTGTGATTTTTATCATTTAAATTAATTTACTTTTTAATTTTATTTTGAAAATAATAAATCATTCTTTCCATAAAACTATATAAAAAAAGATATTGAGTAATATTCTCTACTAAATACATTCTCATTTCTTTTAATTTTCTAACAAGATTAAAAATATTAAATTTAATATCTGAATTATTAACTTGCCATTCAATTTCTTTATACAAAATATATAAAGTAATAAAAGTACCAGTTCTCCCAACACCAGCACTACAATGCATAACAAAAGGATAATTCCCTTTAAAAATATCAATTAATTTAAACATATTAATAAATACATCAAAAATTTCATTTACTAAAGGAACATTATGATCATTCCATCCAATAAAATTATATTGAATTATATTTTTAGTTTTTCCTCTTTTACTAACTTTAAATTTCCTTATTTTTAAATTTATATTTTCTTTCTTTTCTTCAATTAATTGAATATCAAAAGATAAATTTTCTTCACTCCAATAATCACAACATTTTTCTTTTCCATTTTCTGTTAATCTACATAACATAATAATAACATTAATATTATATTCAAATATCATTTCCCAAAAATCTTCAATTGTATTTTCTAAAGGACCTTGAGTTGTAATTGAACAATTTTTATATGGAATATTAATAAATGATGCATTAATATATTTATTATTTAATAAAGTAACTTTATTATAAGTATATGGTCTTATGTCACAATATCGATTTTTATCACTTTCTATTACTAATTTTGAATAATGGGTTTCATCATTGTCTATTAATGTTTTTAATATGTGGAATTCTTTTTTTATTTCTTCTTCTGTTTTGTTTAAATTTTTTTTTATTGGGTCTTTTAATTTTATATTTATTTGAGTTGATTGAATTATTGTATTTAGATTTGTTCTATTTTTTTTTTTTTTG
>Ga0256407_10014184_pt1 | contig 10531 bp, 11 predicted proteins | sample RumenRJG_04DNA_FD_193489 | JGI IMG/M metagenome (GOLD analysis project Ga0256407, IMG submission 193489) | Bovine rumen microbial communities from Lethbridge, Alberta, Canada - RJG_04 | ecosystem: Host-associated > Mammals > Digestive system > Stomach > Rumen | place: Canada: Alberta... | reverse complement strand
TATCACTTTTACAATGGAAAATTTGTAGTTTCATTTGTATTTCACGGGTGTTTATTTAATGTTTCTTGTTGTTTTTTAAACGTAGTTGATTTTTGTGGGCGATATTACTTTTCAAATGCTCTCTGGGCATCTTTATATATTAATGGAGCATAAATTGTACTATTATGTGAAGATAGGTTAATAGTGTGGTGTTTTATGTTATGGTGGATGTTAAAAAGGGAATTAAGGTTAAGATTTATCCTACTCAGGAGCAGAAGGATATGTTTCATAGGAATTTTGGTTGCTGTCGCAAGGCCCATAATGTCGTTCTTGACAAATACAATAAAATGCACAGTAAAGATTCCAACCTAAGACCCACATTTACGTTCTTAAATAAACTACTAAATGAAGCCAAGAAGGAATTTCCTTATTTGGAGGATGTAGAATCAACAAGCCTCCAACAAAAAATAAAGGATTTAGCCAAATCATTCGATAATTTCTTTAAAAATCCATCACACTTCAATAAACCCCATTTTCACAAAAAAAACAAGTAAACTATCATTCAGACAAACAATAAGACAAAACATTAGAATCATCCAAAAAAATAAAATGATTCTGAGAAAATATGGCAAAGTAAAATTCCACACAAGCCAAGAATACTTCCAAATACTAAAACGACAAAAATACAAAATTAAACAATGTAACAATCTCCTTTGATGGAATAGACTACTTTGCAACATTCAACATTGATTTTGCTGAAGAAGAATGGGAACTAACAGGGTAAAAATGTAGGTTGTGATATTAATTCAAATGTAAACGGCTGGCTGGTCACAAGCGATGAGGAAAAGGAATATTTTGACATTGACCATGAAAACCAAATGGTCAAGTTAATCAACCGGATAATGGCCAAATGCACAAATGGAAGCAAAAAATGGAAAAAACAGAAAATCAGACTATTAAAATGGTATCATCAACGATTCAATAAACTTGACGATTACATAGAGAAACTTTCAACAGAAATGGTCAAAAAATATGATACCATAGTATTTGAGAAAAATTACTCAAAAATTAAAATATTGATTGGTGGCGAGCAAAACATGGTGTTTCCACTCACAAAATTCATAACTAAACTACAAGACAAATTCGCTAGGCACAAACCTCAAGCAGAAGGCGTAGTATTTGTAGATGCAAAATATACCAGTAAAAAAATGTCATTTTTGCGCAAACATCAACTATGAATTAGATGTGAAAACACGAAAATGGAAAATGTCCAAACTGCGGTAAAACACTAGACCGTGACATTAATGCCGCCATTAATATTTTGAACCGGTGGGACTACGGGGATAGCCTAGAAAACGCCAAATAAACAAGTGGCACAAGAAAAACAAATCTAGGAATCCTCGACTTCTACAAAGTCGAGGTAGTTCAAACGCCATAGTCATGGGGATTTGTGAGCTCCATCCTTTCCATGTCAAGATGATACACCCTCTCCCTATTTCTGGAGAGCCTGAAATAGACAAGCACATCAATTTCATCAAGCATTTCAAATCCTTCCAGAATGGATATGTACACTGTTCTGTAGCCTCCCCTGCATTCTATGAACTCAAGACCTGTCCTTTTTATGAGGCTCTTGAATTCTGGACTTTTCAAAAGGTTGTCGTGGTTGTGGTGGGAGAGGCATTCGCAGAAGACTCTTGTCATGTTCTCTTCTCGGGGATCGAAAAAGAACTCATCAACGGTCCTTACGTATTCGTTTTGTCTGGTGACATTAAATATGTATTCGCCACGGCCTTCCCGTGCTTCGAGCCTGACGCAGTCCCTTGCACTTAAGATGGTTTCAAGCTTTTCTTTCAATGCCTGCTTTTGGATGGCTGATAGGTAGATGGAGTTGAGGATATCTTCCAGAATGTCCTTGCTGTATCGCCTGTGTGACGGTTTCATTTGTGGCTCATCACTCCAGTCCAAGTGTGCTCCGCAGTGCTCACAGTATGGGTCTCCTTCCATAATCATCGATCCGCAGTCGGGACATGTATGCATATCATCACCTGATTAGAACTTTGTATCTAAATTATTAATAAATGTTATTCATCATCCAGAAAATACTGCTTCAGGAATTCCATCTCAAGAAAGCACACCTCGCCCATTGGATTTATGACAAATCCGTCGGCACCGCCCTCAAGAAGTGTGAGCTGCTGCTTCCATGAGTTCGTAAGTGGGGTGAGCTCATCAAAGCATTTCCTGAACTCATCCATATCGGTGCACAGGGCAATATACTGCCTGTTGTTCGGTCCCGGAAGCTGGACGAATCCCATGTTGTCCTCATCCATGCTTGCCGGAAGGATCAGCGATGAGTTTTCAAGCTCGCAGGCCATGAGGGATGCCTCAAGGTCGATGATTCTGCATTCGCATTCGAGCTCATCGATTTTTTTAAACAATTTTCTCATCTCCTCATGGGAAATGCCCTCAAGCATTTCCCTGTAGCCGATTCCGCATTCCGGACAGTCCTCGTCAAGGTGGATGAGACCACCGCATTTGGCACATCTCATGCTTACACCAGCTGAAAAAAGATTTCCTTGAAGTTCCTGTAGAGCTCGCCGTAGAGAATCAGGGCCTTGTCAAAGGTCGGAGTCTCCTCTTTGAGGTAATCCTCAGGAACATGCTTCTCGTAGTCTGGAAGATACTTCTCCATCAGCCCAAGCATTTCATCATGGAACTCATCGATTTCATTCTCGTCGGCCTTTTCAAAGTCGAAATGGACATCAAGGCGCTCGTGGTGCCTAATCATCCTTTCAAAGTCGCAGACTATTTCCTGTATGGTAAGTTTGATTTTTCTACTCATTATGCTTCCTCCTTAATCAAAAACATATGCTTTATTGCAGTGTTCAGTTTCTGGTCGTTGCAGAACTCCTCAAGAACCGGCCAGTACTCCAAAAGCACGTCACGGGAAATCATGACGTTTTCCGCATTGGGATTGATTATTATCCCGTCAAGCCCGTCGTTCAGGGCATAGTTTGTAAGCTGTGAGAAGTTTACGATCTGTGAGTACTTGTTGAGGTCGGTTGTGACATTTGAGATTTTGCCTTCAGATGTGTATACGGTGGCGTACTTTCCTCCGATATCGTCAAGGTAGAGAAATCCCATCGGCTCATCCTCCATGTTAATGATGCCGTCCTCGGCAAATTCGGATAGATCCTGCCTTGAAACCATGAGGGTGAGAAGGGTTGAGTCGGAAATCCTGGCAAAGAGCTCCTCATACCTGCCGATGTTTGAGGAGTCATTAAGGAAATCCTCAAGCTCTGCATTGTCCATGGAATCCCTTAAACCCTTAAGCTCAAATGAAGTGTATGCGCCCTCTGAAGGATAGTCATGCTGCGGAAGATGCCTGATTGACTCGAAAATCTCCCTTATGATGATGAAGCCCTCGCTTTGGGGGTTGATGACGAATCCGTCCAGGTCCCCTGACTCCACCATTGTCTTGTAGACCTCAAAATCGCATGCCTCAGACGGGCATTCACCCGTGCGGTCGAATTTCCTGAACTCGTCCATGTCGGTGAAAAGCAATCCCATCCTTCGCCCGTCATGGTCGAACACCACCATCTGATGGAGGGTTGAAACGTTGCCTGCAATTATAAGGCAGGAATGCTGGAGCTCGCCCATAAGCATGGTGAGGGTTTCGTCCGAAACGTCCTCGCCCATTGATTCGAATTCCTGCAAGTGCCTTCTCAAGTTATCGTGATTTACAAAATATTTTCTCATTATTACACCTCTAAAGTTTGAATATTGATTCGTGTGAAGTCCTTAATCTTTCATCATCGCAGTGAGCCTCGATGAGCTCATACTTGTCTACCAGAAGGGCTCTTGACATGTATGCCTCGCCCCCTGATGTGGATATCGAAAGCCCCATAAGTCCGAACTTCAGGACATGGTCGACTGCATCCCTGAAGTTGACGACTGCGGCATACTGGCCTCCTTCAGGGTCCTTTGAGGTTGATAGGGTTATCTCCTTGCCGTATCCGTAGGGGCTTAGCCTGAAGAGATTGAATACCTCGTCAAACACGTCAAATTCTTCGGTTTCAGTTACGTCAATCGAATAGAGCATTGTTGACTTTCCGATTTCAGGTATTATTTCATCCCAGTCCTTCGGGTTTCTGGAAAGAAGAGTTTCAAGTCTTTTGTTGTCAACATTGTCGAAGATTTCCTTAAGCTCAAGGGCAGTGAATCTGTTGATTTTGAAAAATTCCATGATTTTTTCAAGAAGCTTCCCCTCAATTGCAAGGCCTATGTCTTCGGGATCAAAGATTATGCCGTCCGGCTGTCTTAAATCCTCGCACGGACTGATGCTCTGGCCGTCATCTTCAAGATAAAAGTAGACCGGAGCATGTATGATTTCTAGATACCATTTGAAGGAATAGTGGGAATGTGGCCAGTCCGGAAAGCGGTTCATCGCCTCGTCATGGATTGTGTAAAGCATCAGATAGAACTTATCCTCCCTTTTTAGATAAAGTGGGCTGCCGTCGTGGTTGATGCTGTTTACAAGTGCGAACTTGAGCTCGATTAGAAGGGAATGGATGAGGTCATCCCTCAGTCCGTTTTCCTTGATTTCGCTGAGCACAGCCTTCAGATGCCTGCTGTGGTCATGCACATAGTTAAAATCACAAAGCATTGTTATCACCTCAGTATTTGAATAGAAATGGTCTGTGAGCGCCCCTTCTCTGCTTTGTTCCAGTAACGCTCATGCCTTCGCCTACAGGAATTCCGTTGTCATAGGTCATTCTTATAGGGGTTGTCCTGACTTCACTTTTCCTTTTGGCAGGTTTTTTCTTCCTTTTTGGAGCCGCCTTAGGGGCTCTTGCAGGTCTGGCTTCAAGCCTTTGCCTTTCGGCCAGAGACATTGCCTTGAAGCTTTTGCCGCAACTCAGGCACTTGTCTGCAAAAAGATCTAAACTGTTTCCGCATTTCGGACAAATCATGTTAATCACCTCTTACATAAACCGCTTTTACGGACTTTTCATTTTTAACTTTATCAAAACTGCTTTCGGTATAAAATGACACAAGCTGGCCGATGTGGACCATGTCTCCTTCGAATTCGTCCTTATGGAAGAATATGGATGCATCATTTTCAGTCCTTATGAAACCGTAATTCTTGTCTGTGAAGAACTTGCTTACGGTTCCATGCTGGATTTTCTGGTCCTTGAACCTGTACTGTATCCATAAGCTGTTGACTTGGTTCACTATATTTCTCTTGTCAAGCTCAGCCTCGTCAAGGCCAAGGATTTCGATGTCATGTGGAACATCATAGCCCTTTTCCTTCATGATGATATAATAGAGCTGGCCATGTATCAGGGACCAATCGCAATTTCTTTCACTCAGTATCTTAAAAATCAGATGGTAAATCTTGAACTTGCTTGAGAGGGGCTCATCTGAGAGCACCGCAGGGCAGAGATAATCCAGGGCTCTGTCAGGCTTGCCCAATCTGAAATATATCTCTGCGATTTCATTATAAATGAACCAATCGCCGGCAATGTCTGCGATTTCGGTGAGGTATTCGAGAGCCTCAATGGGACGGCCGGTTTCTCTGAGGGACTTGCCCAGTCTCCACTTGTGATAGATCTTGGATTTGCCTACAAAGTTTTCAACTGAATCGAGGGCAGCCCTTGTGATGTCGACGCACCTTTCATAATCCCAGCAATTGTAATATGCCATTGATGCAACCTCAAAATAGTATTCACGGTCAGACTGTTTTGTCCTGCCGTTATACTCTCCCTGCTCATCACTCAAAAGCATAGGATTGATCTTTTCCAGCCAATATGGAAGGGAATGATAATCCTCCTGGTCTTTGAGATGCCTGATGACCTTTAAAACAGCAATGGTATATATGCAGTAGTCTTCCTTATTCAAATCCTGCTGGTCTGTTATTTCGGTGATTCTTTCAACTGACTTGAAAAGTATCTCCTCGGATTTGAAGTTCATTGCATAGCGCTTGTAGATTGTCCATGCGTATGATGTCCTGAATCCTATGTGGAAAAGTTCGGGATGGTTCTTGTAATGCCCGTCAAAGATTTCCAAAGCTTCATCATAATTTTCATTCTTATAAAGTCTGCGTGCCTTAAATAATTCTTTTCTAATTTCTTTCATTTTGGGATAGTCAATATATGTGGCGTTTGTATAAAGGCGAATGATTTTTTTAACGGTATAATAATTTATATCTTTTTCATCATATATAAAGGTTATGGTTTTATGACTATTTTTTCAGGATTTCCCTTTTGAGCTTTTCAACATCCATGTCGTTATCCCTCAGTAAGCCAAGGGAAGACCTTTTGCGATGAGCCTTGCCTGTGGTCCTGATGTTGATTTTTCTGACCTTTTTCTTATCATCCTCATCATCTTCCTCTTCCTCATCGTCCTTTGATGAAATGTGGACAACCTTTTGGGTAATGAGTCCATGTTCGATCCAGATTTCAACATCACGTCTTGTGAACTTGTCCTTATTGCTCCTTATTATGCTTTCATAGCTGGACTGCTCACTGTCGAGCATATCCTGGATTGGCTTGATGCTGGGTCTGACATATCCCTTGTGGAACACCTCATAGAATTCAACATAGTCCTCATCGCCATCCTTACCCTTGAAGTACCAATCATAAATGTCATCGACACTGCATCCTGCTCGGCTTGCCGCAACATTGGAGGTCTTGTTGTTTCGGATGGAATCGAAAATTATTGTGAACTTGATGAGCCTCAACATCTCCTCCAGAACATCTTTGGATTCAACGTATTCCTCTTCTGAAAGGTGGGATTCGCGCATTGCAATCTTATGGGACTTTCCCCTGTCAATTTGAAGAACATAAGTTTCCTTTTTGATTTCATAAAAGTCATGGTAAAAGTCTGCGAATCTCTCATCGCCATCCTTGCCCAATTGGTAGTATTTGTCCATTTCCTCTTCGGCCATATCGGATATTTTCAATGCTTCGCGTATTGTCTTATTCTTATTGGCATTTAGGAATTTGGAGAGCTTTTCAGTTATGACATTTCCTTCATAATACTCATACAATGGCCTGAATATCACAGAACCCTTTTCACCAACCTTTATGTTTCTTTTTATTGCATCCACATTGGTTTCTGCCATTACTGCAATTTCAGCCAGTCTCTTTTTCTGTTTAAATCCCTTGATAATCAAATCAACAGTGACCTTCAGGTCCTCATCCTGAAACTTGGCGTATGCTGATCTTTTAAGCCAGCGGTTCAGGTATTCCTGCTTGATTCCAACAATCTCAATTGATTCAGAGCGGGTTCTGCCTCTTCTTCTGAAAATCAGATACTTGTCCATTAGATATCGTGTGGTCTTGATGTAAAATGTGGATTTAACGCTGGAGTTTTCGTAATATTCATAGAAGTCCTTGAGTGGAATCTTTGCCTTTTTGCATGCGGTTTTCAAATCGAAGTTATACAGGTATTTTACGAATTCACCTTTCCTTGATTCCAATTCCTGATTTCTTATCTGTGCAATCCTTTCGCCCTTATGGTCTGCAACCTTAAATATATCTTCATATTCTTTTGGAGTGACTCCAGCATATTCAATTATCTCATCACGTGCCTTTCCATCTCGAATTGCCTTTTCAATAAGGTCTACTTTGATTTCTTTCAGTCTACTTTCGAAGTCCCTTTTATAACTGTGCCAGAACTCGTAAACCTCATCGGAAATGTTCAAGGTTTTCTTGATTTCACTTTCCAATATACCTTCACTCTTCAATTGAAGGTACTCTTCAATCATCAAGTCATTAAATGCAACGAAGGCATCATTAACTTCACCCCTTTGATACTTTCCATGCTGTTTTTTATACCACTTTTCAAGTTCCTCATCGGTAAAGGCGGCATAGTCTATGCTTGCCCAAATGTCACGGGTGGAAACCAGGTGCCTCTCGAATTTTTTGCGTATTTCACGGTCTGCAATTGTATGGAACTGCTTAAACGGCTGAATTTTACGGCCACCCTCGCGATATTCCCTAGTCTGTCTGATATCTTTTGGATCAATCTTGTCCTCTCTGAATTTGGTAATGAGCTCACAGATATTGATGTAATTGTCGATTTTTGAGAGATAATCATCAAGACCCATATTGTTGAAGGTGTAGTTGATGCCTGAAGCCTTAAGCATGTTTTCCCTCGTAAGTGAATTCAGGAATTGGTTGACATAACCTTCAGGAATGCCATACTCAATCAGGTCCTCCTTTTTGAATTCTGCATTCTTTCCAAAATAGTTTCTTATTGAAATGAAATTATTGGCATTGTCCATCACCCTGTTGCACTTATGGCAGCAGAGGGAATAGTTGGAATGATTGGGCTTGCCGCAGATTATGCAATAGTCATAGCTACTGTCAAGTATCTCTGGAAAAGCAGGAATATCTATCAAGTCAAGCTCCTCACTGGAAGTGTCGACTTCCACAGGCCGGAAAGCCGGAACACCCTTGTAATGATTGTAGTCCGGATAAAAGTCCCGATACAGTTTTTTGCCTATGTAAAAAAGCATCTGATGCAACTGCTTAGCAATGGGAATTTCATTCTTTTCCATTTCGCTGGAAGATGTGATGTGGATTTTACTCCTTAACATATATGCCCCATAAATGCTCTGCTTGAAACCATCCTGGAGGTCATTTTCCCTGCAAACCGCATCCAGCTTATAATAGAATTCCTTTTTCTTGTCGACTTTCGTTCCTGTTTCGCGTATCAGCAGCTCAAGAACCCTCTCAAGAAAACGAGTGGCATAGGTGACAACCGCCGCAGGGGATATCACCAAGTCATGTTCCAGCTTATTGCCCCAATTCCACAAATCATAATCATAATCCTTTAAAAAATCAAAGTTAGACACAGTTAACACCTCCTAATTAAATATTATGTGTATATCTTATTTATAAATTATGAAAATTTTAAATATGACCTTGATTAAATAATTTAAACAAGGTGTAAATAATGGAAGCTACTTTCAAAGATTTTTACGACACATTGCTTGACAACCTAAAAAACTATACCGGCGAATATGAATCATTCATCGATTACGGACCACAATTGTTTAAGCTTTTATGCAATTTATTAAATACAGATGTTGACGCAAGTTTACGTTTACCAATCTGCGGAGCAATCGCCTATTATGTAACTCCAGAGGACATAATCCCTGAAGCCATATACGGCCCATACGGATACATTGATGACATCTACATATCCAGTTACGTTCTCAAAATGGTTGGAAAAATACATGGGTATGAATTTATCCAAAAACACTCATGTGAAGACATACAATTCATCATCGAAGAATGTGAACGTAAATCACTTGAAATTCTTAAAGAAGATGAAATAAAAAGTATTATCTCATATATTGGTCTTTAAAGAATTTTATTAGTCCATTTATCTGAATACTTGCTTTCTTCAAAATGATCAATAATATATTTTTTCTCCATATCCAGATATTACTCAAGGATTGTTTAATGAGAAAACATATTCAACTTCTGAAACTTTACAACAATCAGATTTCATTTTAAATCCCCAATTCAGGGAATAATTTACTTTTATGGTCATGGTTTTTCAACTCCTAAAATTTGTTTTGGCATTTACAATATTGTCCACAGGACATAAATAAACATTTTGATTAATTTCAATTCCATTGCTCGATTAATGTGCAATAGACGTTTCGATGAAATTTTCACGAGAATCTTTTAATTTTTGGGTTTTAACTGTTTCATTAAAATTTTCTGTAATAGAAACCAGATTTCCATTTTTGCAACGTATTGTTCTTTGATAAGTCCTTACCACCGTTTGAATTACCTCTCCAGTTTCACCGGATGACACACAATCAGACTCTAAGGAATCATTTATAGCAACTTCACCATTTGTTGAATGCAAGTTTAAATCATTAGGAATTACTTGAATTTGGCCATCTGATTCTGTTTCCGCAATCTTTTTTTCCAAATCCACAATTTTAAGTGAAATTTCATTTAATCTCATTTTTAATCTATTAATCCTATTCCTATAATGATTTACTTCGTAACGATGGTGACGGCCACTTTCTACAATAATTCTAGTTTCCAAATCACTTATTTCAGATTTAATTCTATCTTTTTCCTGTTTATAGTATTTTAATTCTTCTTTAAAATTTATCATATTATCACTCCATAACACCACTATTCTTACCAGCCGCCATAATATCCCAAAACGTGAAATTCAGACCTTCTTCGATCATTGTACAATCTTGTTTTACCACCTAAAAAGCCTCCAAGAATATTAGATTTCGGTTTACTTTTAGTATTCTTCTTATTACCTTTATTCTTATTACGTTTCTTTTTATTACTCTTCTTCTTATTACCCTTCTTATTATTAGACTTCTTATTATTACCCTTCTTCCTATTACCCTTCTTCCTATTACCCTTCTTCCTATTACCTTTCTTATTATTAGACTTCTTATTATTAGACTTCTTATTATTAGACTTCTTATTATTAGACTTCTTATTATTAGACTTCTTATTATTAGACTTCTTATTATTAGACTTCTTATTATTAGACTTCTTAT
>Ga0256407_10014181_pt1 | contig 10532 bp, 5 predicted proteins | sample RumenRJG_04DNA_FD_193489 | JGI IMG/M metagenome (GOLD analysis project Ga0256407, IMG submission 193489) | Bovine rumen microbial communities from Lethbridge, Alberta, Canada - RJG_04 | ecosystem: Host-associated > Mammals > Digestive system > Stomach > Rumen | place: Canada: Alberta | collected... | reverse complement strand
AAGTAAGTTCAGTTCCATTAGCAGAAGCTCTTTCTAACATATCTTTTAATTCTTCAGCACTCATATTTTCTCCTAATTCTTGAGCAATTTTTTTAAGAGAACTTAAAGTAATAGTATCAGCATTAGGGTCATCAATAAACAATTCAAAAATTCTATGAATTCCTTCTTTACTTTCTTTATCACCTAATTTATTATTGATGCTTCCTACAAAATCATCAAAATTAACTCCTCCATTTTTTGCTGCTTCTGGTGTATCTAAATCAGCAATTAATGTATATATTGTTGGATTTTTTGAATCAAATCCTAATGATTGCATTGCTGCTTTTAATTCTTTTGGATCTATTTTTCCTGTTCCATTTGTATCGAAAAGATCAAAGGCTTGACGAATTTCGTCAACTTCGTCGTTTGATAATCCACTTTTTTCTACTTTAGTTGTTGTGGTTACTGTTGTTTTTTGCACACGACGTGACATTTTTTTTATATGATTTGGTTTATTTTTTTTTGGGTTTTATGGAGTTTTTATTTTTTATTTTTTTGAAAAAGAATTAATTATTTTTTTTTCTTGTTTTTATTTTAAAATTAATTTATTTATTTGTTTGATATTTTTTTATTTTATTAAAAAATTTAAATTTTAATTTTAAATAATAAATAATAAATAAAGTAAAAAAATATATATTTTACTTAAATAATAATTCTGTGTAGAAATATTAACCCTTTTTATAAAAAATATTGAATTTATAAATCCCTTAAAAACTTTGAAAATCATGATTTTTTATTTAATATCTCAATATATAAATAATATTTTATTCATCTTTTTATCAATTTCATTCTATTTTTTTTTCTTTTTTTCGATTTCCTTTAGTTTGCATTATTTTAAAAAATCCTAAACATTTAAGTATATTATAATTTTTTGATTGATTAAAATCTTTATCGAATTGTTCAAAATAATATTTAACTAAAAAATCTTTATATGTCATATTGAGTAAAGATTTAATTTTATCAAATTCTTCTTTATTTTTTTTACCTAAAGAATTTAATCTCTTGATTACATTAACATTTTTTTCATTTTTATATTGAATAATATCTTGAATTTTCATTTTTAACCAAATTTTATTTTCATTATAATTCACATTAGAAGTAAATTCTTTAGAATTTAACATATAAAATTTTAATCTTAATTTATTTTTATTAAGTACATTAAAAAGATATCTCCCTGATTTAACTTTAAATGATTTTAAAATATAATCTTTTCTATTTTGTGGACCAAATATTTTTTTTTCTATAACAAATTTTTTTGATATATTTTTTTCTTCTTCATGAAATGTTTTTTCTTTGACTGATTTATTAATTGATATATTATCAAGGTTTAAACTTAAAAAGTTATATGTTTGTATATCATTATTAATTGACACTTTTTCAAAATAATCATTATCAAATTCAAAAGGATTATCATCATTAATATTTTCCTCTTCTAAACCATCAAAAATTGTATTTTGAAACATATCAATACTTACATTATTTTCTTTCTTCATAAATGAAAAAAAAACTTTATTCAAAAATTCAAAAATTATTTCTATTTTTTTTAATCAAAAATTTGTATTTTGAATATTAAAGTTTATTTGATGAAATAAAATAAATTATTAGATTCATTTCATTCTAATTTGATAAATTAAATAGAATTCATTGTCATATAAATAAACGATTTTTAACTTATTAAAAATATATGAGCTGAATTAATAAATTCTTTTGTAATTTTATATATAAATTAGTCAGGATTTAAATTATATTTTATAAAAAGGGTTTATTATAAATTTTAATTTAAATCAAATAGTTTAAATAATAAAATAGTTGAAATAGAATATTAATTCACAATATTTCTGTATAAAAAAAATATCACATTTAAAGTCTTTTTAAAAGAAAATTTTTGTAAAAATAAAAATTTTAAAATTATAATTTATTAGATAATATTACATTTAAAGTAATTCTTTTTTAATACAATAAAAAGACATATTTCAATAGATTCTCCACATAAAAATTAAAAAATAAACAATTGATAAATATAATTATAATCAAATCAAAACTATTTCATTATTATAATTTTCAGTACAATCATTAAACTACTTTATTAAAAATTAAAAAAATTAAAAAAATTAATTAAATAAAAAATAATAAATATTAATTCCAAAAAACAAAAAATTAAAAATAAATATTAAAACTATAACAAATGTCAGAGGGAGCAAAATACTTAGAAGACATTCGTGCAAAGCGTGAAGAATCAGTTCAAAAAATAATGGAAGAAATAAATCAAGAAAGAGATGAAAAAGACAAATTACAAAGATTTGGATTTTTTAGTATACCTTATCCCGCAGTAATAGGAGACAAAAAATATTCTGAAGATGAATACAAACATAAAGTAATAGATCACAAAGTAATAACAGAAAAAAGAGGAATATACACAAATCCCTTAAAATTAGGAAAATCAAATGATGTATATTTCAATAAAATTGATGGTCCTGGTGATGATGTTATTGAACATTATAAAGAATTAAATAAACAAGATCATGAAAATTTAATGAAAAAGGTTCAAGACAGCAAAGAAAAAAAAGTAGAAAGACCAAATTTTAAACCATCAGGTCCACAACAATTTAAAGGTTTTTACAATCCAGATGAACCTGCTCCTGAAAGAAATGGTACATTAACAATAGAACCAGATAAAAAAAGATTTATTGGTGAAGGACGAAAAGTAATTACAGAAAGAAAAGGAATTTATACAGCACCAACTAAAGTAGGTTCAATACCAAGTGAATATTTTTCATATCCAATTAGTGAAGATGATCTGATTGAAAAACTTAAACAAATGACAAAAGATGAATATCAAAAGAAATTAGATAAAGTTAAAGAATCTAAAGAAAGAGTTTCTAAAAAACCTTTTTCTCCTGCTTCTTTAATGAAATGTGATCCTTTTTTTAATAATATACAAACTTATGGTATGTATACTGATGATGAACAAGAAAAATTAATGAATGATTATAAAGATTTTAAAAAAAATGGTAGAGGGAAATATAAGAAAATTTTACCTTCTGGAGCTATTAAACATTTACAAGCTTTTAAACCTGCTAGATTAGTTGTTACTGGAAGAGATGGACTTTTTAATGATGATTTGTATAAGTTACCTGAAATTGAAGATGTTAAAAAATCATTTACTCCTATTAGAGAAATTAGGGAAATGGAAAAAAAAAATGCGAGAACTCCGTTTTATTATAATAAATTAATGAGACAATCCCAATTTTCACCATCTATTTCTTCCTTTACATATAATCTTAAAAGAGAATTTCCTAGTGTTAAATTTTATTAGATATTATTTTGGTTTTTATTAAATATTTTTTTTAGAAAAATTTTTTTAAAATAACTTTTTTTCTACCTAATTATGAATAAAATTAATATATATAAAATAATTATTTTTATTTTACTATTTGACTCAATTTATATTTTCTTTTTTCAATAAATTTCCCTGAACTATCATAATAATCTCCTTCACTATTCATTAACAAACCATAAAAAAGTCCAACCCATTTAGTTTTATTAGGAAAAATAATACTTCCATTACCACCACCAACAAAATTAAAAACACCATTAATAATACATCCATTATCTAAATAATAAGTACCTTGCCCATAAGGATAATCCCTATCAAAATTACCACTATATTCTAATTTATTTTCATCAGAATATAAATTTCCTTTTCCTTGTTTTAAATTATCGTAAAAATATCCTACATAATGTCTTTTTTTATCAGGATAAATTAAATATCCTCTTCCATGTTTAAATCCAATTTTATTAAATTCTCCTATATATAAAAATCCTTCTTCATTTTCATCTATTACAAATTGTAAAACACTACAATCTGGAGTTTCTTTTAAATTCATTAACTCTTGTGTAAATTTGGGATATTTATTATATATATAATTTAAATTTTGTCTTTTTTGATATATGTAATTAGGATTATTACAAAAAATTGGAGAATATTGTTTTATTATATTATTATTATTATAATTTACTTCTTGAATTATTTTTTCTTTTGGATTTATTAAATATCCTTTTCCATGTCTCATTGTATTTAAGAAATTTCCTTCATAAATTGAACCATCTGATAAATAAAGAACACCTTTTCCATTTGCTTTATCATTTGTAAAATAACCTGAATATTTATTGTTTTTATTATACATTATACCAAATCCATCTTTTTTGTCATTTTTAAATTCACCTATATATATTATATTCCAATTTTCATCATATAAAGTTCCTTGTCCAAATCTTTGATTATTTTTAAAGAATCCAATATAATATTTTACCATTTGATTATTATTATATATAATACATCCTTTACCATTTTTATTTCCATTTATATCTACTTGACCTAAATATTCATCTTTATTAGGAAGAGTAATTTTTATCCATTTTAATCTTGCCTCAAAATAATAATTATATTTAATAGATAATAATTTCTTTCCTATTTTTTGATTATTATAAAAGAAATCAGGCGTATTTTCATAATTATAATCTTCAATCATTATATTTTCTGAAGAAACATATTGATTTTCATTATAAGTAATATATTGTGATAAAACACCATTTGGGAAAAAATATTTTCCTTTACCATGAAATTTTCCATTTTTAAAATTACCAGACCAAAAAGCTTTATTAACATAATATAAAATTCCATTTCCATCTGGATTTTCATTTTTTAATTGACCAAAATAAGTTATTCCATCAGTATAATATTTAAATGAATAATTTCCATTAATTAAATTATAATTATTATCAATCTCACCAGAATAAATTTTTTTTTTATTCATTCCATAAATATCAAATGAACCAATTGGTAAATCTTTTGAAAAATGTCCTATATAATATCTATTTCCTTTAAATAATGCTCCACATCCTTCTTTTTGTTTTAATGAATTTAAACTTCCTAAAAATGTTATTTGAGGATTTGAAATATATTCTAAATTTTCTTCTTTATTTGAATTTAAATTTAATACTTTTGATAACATAAATGGATCTTTTAAATTTAATTCTTTTAATTTTTTTAAATATAATTCATGTTTTTCTTCTGATTCATCTCTTTTAAAGAAATTTAATTGACTTACTGTTATATTGTTTTTAATTTCTGGTCTTTTATATTCAATTGTTTCATTATTTTTGTCACTGTTTGAGTTATTATTACTGAATATACTTATATCATTTTTATCTTTTGAATCATTTGATGAATTCATATGATTTATATAGGTTTCACCTGTTGGAGTATTAATAAATTTTTTTTGTCCATTAATATTTTGGTTTTGATTTATATTATGATTATTATTTTGATTTGTATTGTTAATATTATTTTGATTAATATTATTTTGATTTTGATTATTATTATTATTATTTATTTTTTGATTTGCATTATTATTTTGATTTTGATTATTATTATTTATTTTTTGATTTACATTATTATTTTGATTTACATTATTATTTTGATTTTGATTATTATTATTTTGATTTTGATTATTATTACTTTGATTTTGATTATTTTGATTTTGATTATTATTATTTTGATTTTGATTAATATCATATTTCCCAATTAAATGATCATTTTCAAATTCAACCAATATTTTTTCACCTCCATTTTGTTTATAATAAACCCCAACACCATTTTTCATATTATTTTTAAAATTGCCTTCCCAAACATACCCATTGTTAAAATAATATTTCCCTTTACCTTCCTTAACATTATTTTTAAATTCTCCAACATATTTTTCATTATTTTCCAAATAAACTTCCCCATGTCCTTCTCTTTGATCATTTTTGAATTCTCCAAAATATCTTTTTTTATTATTAGAATCAAGAATTAATCCTTTAACATCTTTTAAACATTCATTATAATAACCAAGATACTTAAAATTATTTTTATAAACATATAAACCTCTTCCTCTAAATTTTCCAGTTTCTTTATTAATTTCTCCAATAAAAATTCCTGATGGACATTCTATAATATCATTATATTTTTCAATATTTTTATCTCTTTCAAGTTCAGGAAATAATTTTTTAATAATTTCAAATTCATTTTTATATTTTTGTGCTATTTCTTCTTTTATAATTTTTTCATTTTGAATTTTTTTTGCTTCAGTTAAAGATGATTTTCTTAAAAATTGATTTGCAATTTGAATAAATTCATTTTTTTCAAATTTTGGTATTTCACTAATTGAATCTTTAGAAACATATTTATATTGTTCTGCTCTTCCTATTAAATCTGATAATTCATTCGATAAATTAAATCTTAAATAATTATTAAAATTAGGTTCTTTGGGAATTGGATTTTGTAATCCAATTTTTAAAGAAGCTGAAGTTGATAAACTATATGAACATGATGTTGAAATATTCATTCCTAAAATACATGCTTTTTGTTTTGGTGATATTAAAATTTCAATTTTTGATTTATCTGAATATGGAGGAAATAATTTTACATTTGTTAATTTTGGATTTACTTTTACATTTAACCATTTATCACTTGTTTTATTAAAGATAAGTGCACCATAAATTCCTTTTAATGATATATTACTTCCTATATAATATTCTGGATGATTTGATAATAAATCTTTTTTTTCTATTTCAAAGTTATTTAATATCATATTTTGAATAAATAAAAATGTTGAATCTTGACATATATATTCACATATAAAATTAGTATTTTTAACACTTGTAATTTGTAAAGTATATTTAAATTGAGGATCATTTTTAACATCATTATATGAACAATATAACCAAAGGAAATAATATCCTTTTTCTAATTCTTCTAAAAAATTAATATCTGTATTAACAGCATATTTACTATAAATTTTAGTAATTTCCCTATTTTCATTATATTTTCCTAAAACAATAACAAAAGGTCTCATAGGATTTTTAATTTCTCTATTAAATCTCCAATTTTTAAAAATAATTCTAATAGAAGTCTTACCTTTATTTTCTAAAAACAAATTAAAAACCAAAGGTTCTTTAAAATACCCTTCATAATCAAAATGATAACTCTTAATAATGGAATCAAAAAATAAATAAGTAACATGAGTAGATCTAAAATAATTCATATAATCATCAATACTAATCCAAAAAACCCCATCATTTTTTTGATTTAACCCAAAATAATCAATTAATTCCTTATTCCAAACCTTTGAATTATCACTATAATTCCCTTTCCATTCACCTTCTCCCCAAGGATTCCTTAATCTAATTAAATAAATTCCTTTATCTTCCCATTTTTTGCCTTGTATAATAGTATAAGCATGCCCAGATTCAATACCAGTTTCATCTTTATCAATATTTTCATTTGAAGAAGCAGTCATTAACATAAAACGATTACCTTCTTCGATTAATTTAAATAAATCATTTTTTTCAATTTTATCATGTTCAATAGTTTCAGAAGGGAAACCAGTTAAAGCTTCAATTGGTTCTTCGCAAACACCACCAATTATATTTGAATAACCACCATTTACTTTTGCCCATACTTTTTCTAATATAATACTCCAAAAAATATTTTCATATGGTTTTGCAAAGGCAAATTCAAATTTATCATAAGGAAAAAAATCATCTATGAAAATAATTTGCCATTCACCATCAATAAATAATATTACTTCTAAATAACCATATTTATTCGGTTTTGTTAAACGGAATTTTTCTCTTATTAAATATGGTAATGTTGATAATGCTGCGAGAGAACTTAAAAAATAACAATCTCCTAATTCACCTTGTCTTATTTCTTTTATTGTTATTTTGTCGTCGAAAATTTTCATATCTGATTTTATATCGGAACCTCTTTTCCATGTTAATTTTTGGGTTTTTTGTATTCCTAGTTCTTCTAAAAGTAATGGTCCTTCTTCTTTATCTATAAAATTACCTTTAGGATCTTTTGATTGAATGGAGTTTAAATTTGGTGGAAAATAGGGATCTTCGTATTTGGATTTTAAATTACTTATTATTGGAGGTTTTTGATTTTTGAAATATGTTGTTATTGTTGTTGAGTCCATATTATTTTTCATGTTCTTCATTTTTTAAAAAATAGTATTTATGAATTTTTTTAAATATTTTTATTAGAATTATTTATATATAAGATGATATTTTTATATTTTATTTTTTAACATTATTAGATAAAAACTTCTTTTTATTATTATTATTAATAAATAATTTCAATTTTTATTTATATTGATTAATATACATATATTTTGTATAGAATTAATTTTGATAACAAATCTCATTTTTTATATTATTATTATTTTTTTTATATTTTCAGATAAATTATCATCAAGATAAATAGGAATCATTGTTTTATCTTTTTGATTTATATAAATGAATTATTTTCTTTTAAAAAGATTATTGAAAGATTAGGATTACACTATCAATAATACTATAATCAATATTATTATTTGTTTTATATAATTTATGATTCATTTTAATATTTATTATTTTAATTTGTTTTTTTTTTTCATGAAAATTGAAAATGGGATGAAAAAAAGGAAAAATAATATTAGTTTCAAAAAAACTACCAATAATTTATCTTTGATAGTACTTGGAAAAATAATACTTGTTTTATTTGAACTTTATTCAATTCAAAAACTTTCTTTTACTTTGAAAAAAAATTTAAAATAAATTAGAAATATACTAGGGTTAATCAAAATTGATTGTTTATTATTTAATGAATTAAAAGAAATGGAAAAAATATATAAAAAATTTAATATGTTAATAAAAAAATAATGTTCTTGTATAGTTTTATAAAAAGTAATATTAAATGATAATATTCAAATGTAAATAAATATTTTGTTAATATAATATGATTTTATCTATTTATTCAATGTCAAAAAAATAAAACTAGATAAATGATTCTTCAATATATTAACTATATGAAAAATATTAATAATATTTTTTTAATTATATAAATGACTATTATTCATTTATTCAAATAATTGAAAAAAAATAGTTTTCAATAAATAAATTGTAATATAAATATTTTTCTTTTTAAATTTATAAAACTATTGTAATTGACTAATGAAATAATTTTTTTAATATAATTTAAATGATTAATAAAATCCTTTTATCATTTTTATTATACTTATAATAAATTACCAAAAATAAAAAAATTGACTAACATTTAAATTTTTTCTTCTTTTTATTTTTTTTATGATTATCTTTTTCAATAACAATATTTAAATTTGGACTATTTTTCTGATTTTTTTCCAAAATCATGGTTACCAAACAATTAAAAGCTTCCTCAACATTGATATCACTTTTAGCTGAAGTTTCAAAAAATTTCATACCGAAATCCTGAGCAATTTTTTCTCCTTCTTCCTTTTGAACAACTCGATTTTCTAAATCACATTTATTCCCAACTAATATTTTACAAACACCATCTTCTGCATTTTGTTCAATTAATTTCATCCAATTTTGAATATTTTTTAATGAATCACTATTTGAAATATCATAAGTTAAAATAATACCATTTGCATCTTTATAATAACTTTTAGTAATTGTTCTAAATCTTTCTTGTCCTGCTGTATCCCAAATTTGAAGTTTAATTACACTATTGTTTATATTTATGAATTTTGTTTTAAAATCTATTCCTATTGTTGTTATATGGTTTTGAGTAAATGAGTCATCTGCATATCGAAGTAAAAGACATGTTTTTCCTACTGTTGCTTCACCTATTATTAATAGTTTGAAAAAATAATCAAATTTATGTGTTGTCATTTTTTTTTTAAATTGTTTTTTTAAAAAAAAAATAAAAATGGAAAATATTAATTTTTTTTTATATTAGTGATAGCTTATATATTTTTTTGATATTTGTTTATTATATGAAAATTTTTTTTGTTTTATTCTTTAATTATAATCTATTATTGGGTTTTATTGTCATTTTTATTTTCTATTTATTTAATTAATATATATTTTTGTAATTGTTTTTTTATAAATTTTATTTTTTTGTTTTTTTGATAATATTGTACTAGATTAAATATTTAATTCCAACCATAATTTCATATATTTTCTTTTTTTATCATTTAAATAATTTTTTCCATATATTATTAGATTTAGAATATTTTAAGAAAATAGAGAAAGAATTCTTTTTATAAGATAAATAACTAAACAAAAATCAATAAAACTTAATCTAAGAGAATTTTAAGATATTATAATTTAAAGAAAGATAAAAACAAACAAAAAAATAAAGTTCACCGATTTTTGATTTTTAACCCTTTTATCTTTTTCTTTGTTTTTATAAAAAAAATTATAAAATTTTTGATAAACTCTTATATATTAAATCAGAATCTTAGGAGTTGAAATAATAATATTATAATCAATAATTATTAATCACATAAATTATTTTATATTTTTAATAGATAAAATACAGGATAATTATTTAATTTATTCTAATATAAAAAAAATCACCCCAAAATTAAATAATTAAATATTTTATTAATATTTTAAAAAAAATTTTACCCAATCAAAAAAAA
>Ga0256407_10014179_pt1 | contig 10533 bp, 3 predicted proteins | sample RumenRJG_04DNA_FD_193489 | JGI IMG/M metagenome (GOLD analysis project Ga0256407, IMG submission 193489) | Bovine rumen microbial communities from Lethbridge, Alberta, Canada - RJG_04 | ecosystem: Host-associated > Mammals > Digestive system > Stomach > Rumen | place: Canada: Alberta | collected... | reverse complement strand
AAAAAAAAAAAAAAAAAAAAAAAAAAAAAAAAAAAAAAAAAAAAAAAAAAAAAAAAAAAAAAAAAAAAAAAAAAAAAAAAAAAATTAAAAAAAAAAAAAAAAAAAAAAAACAAAATATGCAACCAGATGACAAATTAGAAATGATAGATTTTTCCAAATCAGATATAACAATAGAAATAAAAGACAATGATAAACCACTTCAAAAAGAAAACGAAACAACATTAACAAACAACAAACATCAAACAACAATTTCAAATTCCAAGCCTCAAAACTACACATCAAAAAAAGATTACAGAACAATATATTTATCAGAAAATAAAAAAACAAAACTAAAAAAAAATTATCCAAATAACGAAGTAATAACATCAAAATATACATTAATGACATTTTTACCAATGACAATACTTCTTCAATTTAAAAGATATGCAAATATATATTTTTTAGTAACAATGATAATTCAATGTATTCCTTTAATTTCTCCTTTAAATCCAATAACAGCAATTGCTCCTTTTATTATAGTAATTGCAATTTCTATTTTTAGAGAAGGATTAGAAGATTGGAATAGACATAAAGAAGATGAGAAAGAAAATTCAAATGAAGTTTTTAAATATAATTATATTAATCAAAAATATGAAAGTTGTATGAGTAAAGATTTAGAAGTTGGAGATGTTATTAAATTAAATAATAATAGTATTATCCCTGCAGATTGTATTTTGTTATTTTGTAAAAATATTTCTAAAATTTCTTATGTTATGACTTCAAATTTGGATGGGGAAAAAAATTTAAAACCAAGATATTGTCATCCTGAATTATTTAGAATTTTTAATCAAAGTAATGATCATTTTTGTATGAGAGGTAAATTAAAATTTGATTTACCTAATCCAGATTTAACTAAATTTAATGGGAATTTATTTTTAAATAATAAAAAGGATATTATCAAATTAGATGCTAAACATATTATTTATAAAGGAACTATGTTGGCAAATACGAAATTTGCAATTGCTTTAGTTGTTTATACTGGAGCTCATACTAAAATTGTTATGAATAGTCAAAAATGTCCTCCAAAAGAAAGTCATTTAGAAAAATTAGTTAATGTATTAATTATACTTATTTTTTGTATTCAATCTTTTTTATGTATTATTTGTGCTATTTTAAATAGTTTTTGGTATTCTAAAAATTATGATAAAACTAAAAATTATTTAGAATTAAAAGATTGGATGAAAAATAGATTTTTTAGTGGTTTTATTTCTTTTTGGACTTTTCTTTTATTATTAAATACAATGATTCCAATATCATTAATTGTAAGTATTGAAATAATAAAATATTCTCAAGCTTTTTTAATGAATTGGGATATTGAAATGTTTAGTAAAATAAAAGAAAGATATGCTCAATGTAATTCATGTTCATTAAATGAAGAATTAGGTCAAATTAAATATATTTTTAGTGATAAAACAGGAACATTAACAGCAAATAAATTAGAATTTACAGCTTGTGCAATAGGAAATGAAATATTCGGAATGACAGATGAAGAATTAGAAAACAAAGATGGAAAAACATTATCTAAAAGAAAAGAACGTTTAAATAGAACAAATATTATAAACGATAAAGCAATACCAATAATTTATACATTTCCAGATAAAGAATTAAAAGAATATTCTACAAGTAATAAAAAAGGAGAAGAATTAAATATAATTTTACAATCTCTAAGTGGAAAAAGTGAATTTATATTAGAAAATACTCAAACAGTAATAAATATGTTTTTATATTGTTTAAGTTTAAATCATACATGTTTTGTAGAAAAAACACCTAAACCAGGAGTAATAGTAACAGAACCAAAATTAATAAGAGCAAATACAAAAAGAGATGAAAATACTATTTTTGGTAGTCAATTAAAAGAAAAAATAGATAGTGTAATGTCATTAAATTTAGTTGAAAATTATGATAAATATAATATTAATTATAGTGGAGAAAATCCAGATGAAATTATATTAGTTGATACTGCAAGAAGATTAGGCTTTGTTTTCTTAGGTGGAGATGAGACTTTAACTAATTTAAGAATTAATACTGAAATTAATGGTAATGTTGTAAGTGGCAAAAATGAAAAATGGGAAATTTTAAAATTAATTAAATTCACTTCTGCAAGAGGGAAAATGAGTATTATTGTTAAAAATAATGGAAAAATATTTTTATTTTGTAAAGGAGGTAATTCTAAAGTTGGGAAAGTTTTAGGGAATAATCAACCTTTTTATAAAAATATAAATGAGAAAACTTTAAAATTAAGTGAAATGGGTTTGAGAGTTTTATGGATTGGTATGAAAATTTTAGATGAAGATGAATTTTATTTATGGAAAAATAAATATGAAGAAATACCAAATGATGATTATAAATCTCAAGATGAGTTATTATTAAAAATTGAACAAGGATTAACTTTACTTGGTTGTACTGCAGTTGAGGATAATTTACAAGAAAATGTTCCAGATACTATTAAAGATTTACAAACAGCAGGAATTAATATTTGGGTACTTACAGGAGATAATTTACCAACTGCTAAAAATATTACTATATCATGTAAATTAATAACTCCAAATATGGAATTATATGAAATATATGAAGATATTGAAAAATATAAAAAATCAGTATATAAATTAATAAAAAATTCCATATCAAATAATGATAATTCTAATAATTCAAATAATGAAAAAATAACAAAAAACCTAAATTCCCCAAGTGAAATATTCACTGAGGAAAAAATATCCAAATCTAAATTAAAAATAGAATCATTTGAAAAATCCTATCCATCAACATATAAACAAGATGAAATAACATTACAAACAAAAGCAATCTACTTAATAGGTTTAGAAGAAATGTATACTTTCTATAAAAATTCCCAATTAAAAAACAAAGACACCTTACGTGGAATATTAATAGAATCATCAATATTATCATTAATCCTTCCATCACAATCTAATAAAGAATTAAAATATTATCTTCATCCTTTAACACAACTTTTCCTTAATTTAACATTAAATAGTCAAGCTGTAATTTGTTGTAGAGTATCACCAATGCAAAAAGCATTAATTGTAAGAATGATTAAAAAAAATATTAAAAATGCAATTACTTTAGCAATTGGAGATGGAGCTAATGATGTTTCTATGATACAAGAAGCTGATGTTGGAATTGGAATTTATGGAGAAGAAGGTACACAAGCTGCTATGAGTTCAGATTATGCTATTGGAGAATTTCAATTTTTAAGAAAGTTATTATTATTTCATGGAAGATTAAATTATATGAGAATTTCTGATATGATTATTTATTTTTTTTTTAAAAATTTTCTTTTTACTTTACCTCAATTTTTCTTTAGTTTTTATTCAGGTTATTCAGGACAAACTATTTTTGATGATTGGTTTGTTTCACTTTTTAATTTAGTTTTTACATCTCTTCCTTTATTATTTAAAGCACTTTTAGATCAGGATATTACAGAAAGAGATGGGAAATTTGTAAAGGAACATATTTCATATTGTTATTATACTGGAAGGGAAAGTTTAATTTTTAATTTGAAAATTTTTACAATTAATTTAATTGAATCTACAATTTTTAGTTTAATTATTTTTTATTTTAGTGAATATTCTTTAAAAAGTTATTTCCCATTAAATAATAAAGGAGAATTAAGTGATCATTGGATTTGTTCTGGAACTCAATTTACTGCTATTATATTAATTGTTAATTATAGAATTTTGTTAACTATAAAATATTTTACTTGGTTAAATTGGTTTATTATTTTTGTTACTTCTTATGGATTGTTTTTCCTATTTTTTTATATTAGTTCTTTATTTTCTTATTTTAATTCTGTGAATGTTGCTAAAGTTATATTTAAATATCCAAATTTTTATTTTGTTTTGTTTATTACTATACATATTGAGTTTATTTTTGATTTTGTTTATTATTCTTTTACTTTTAATTTTTATGATAATCCTATTAATTTACTTAGGAAATATGTTAATGATTCTAAAATGAAAAATGAAAAAATGGAAGATTTTATTGATGAAAAAATTAAAAATTTTGATGTGAATATGAGAGAAGTTTTTAAAGTTCAAAGAGTTTCTGATAATTATTTATCAAACAATTAATTTTTTTTTTAATTATTTTTATAAATGATTTAATTTAATTAAAATAAATTTACTTTTTTTTTATGATGACTTTAATTATGGTTTATTAAAAATAAAATGATATTATTTTAATTAAAACACAAAATATTTGTTTTTTTAAGTAAAAAATGAAAAAAAAAATATACTCATACATATTTTTATATATAAATTTCTTATATTCATATATTAGTCTTATACTCAACAAAACTAGAATAAATATCCTCATTATAAATGTGATAAGTTAAAAAATCTTCATAAGTCCCATTTTCAATATTTTTGAAATCTGATTGATAAACCAAAGGAATATCATAATTAATTAAATTCAAAGAAAAAAAATAACTCAGAATATTATTACAAAAATTTAAACAATCAATAAATTCTTTATCTTCAAATATATTATCTCCCAAACTTTCATTTGCAAATCTATTAAAAATATCTAAATAAATATTTTTATTTTCAAAATCCTTATATTTATTTTTTAAAATTTCTAAAATACAACCAAAAATTAAATATTGATTATTAAATTTTAAACTTTCAACATTTAAAATAATAAAATCAATAAATTGAGAAATAATTCTATAATTATAATATGATTCATTATCTTTATTTTTAAAATAAATAATATTTCCTTCACCATATTCTTGACATAAAATAGAATAATTATTATCAATTGAATTAATAAATAAATCCCATTGACAAATATGCCAATTCATCCAAGTATTAATTGTATTTGGATTATTTTTCCAATTAAATTCAAACATTAATTTTTGTTCCATTAAAATAATTTCTTTAACACTTATATTTTTATAATCATTATTATTATTTAATGATGTAATACAATTTAAATAATCTTTTATATTTGGAATAGTAATTTCTTCAATTTTTGCACTTAATGCAAGTGATGTAATAGTAATTATTAAAAGATCATTTTTTGTCAAATTTTTATTTTTTTGTTTTGATAAATATCTATCAATTGAATATACAGAAAAATAATATGTATCTCTTTTATATGCAAATTGTTCACATAAAATACTTATTAAAGAAAACATTTTAGCTCTTTCTATATATGAAATATTTGAATATTGTTCTAAATAATTTGGATTTAATTCCTTTTTATAAATTTTATCTTTTTCTATTAAATTATTTAAAAAATCTAAATCAAATATTGTTGAATGTTCTTCTAATTCGTTTTTATTTATTTTACTTGATATAAATAATGTATTTGAAATTATACTTCCGATTGAAGATATTGAAATTTTTGATAAGTTATTTTGATGAAATGAATTTATTTTTAATGAATCATTTATTTGAGACTTTTTACAAAATTTTTTTACTGCATCAAATTCATTTTTTGAATTCCTTTTTGGGTGATATTTTAAATTATTATTTATTTTAAATAATTTTCTTTTACTAATTGTTTTTGATGTTGAATATTTTGAATTTATTGATTTACAATCTGAAAGATTTATTATTTTAATTGTTGATTCTTTTGCTTTTTCAAAATTCATTTTTTCATTTATATCATCTAAATAAATTTCTTTTTCATTTGATAAATCTTTCAATTGTGTATTATCCAAAAATATTGAATCAATTATATAAACTTTTTCCTTACTATTTGTAATATTAATATCATCAAATCTAGATATAATATCATTATTATTATTATTAAATGTATTATTTAAATAAAAACTTCCAATTTCCTTTTTACTAATTTCATTATTTTGTTTATCTTTTGAATTTTTTTCTTTATTTTTATATTGATTTATATTTAATTCTTTATCTTCATCTAAATCATCAATATTACAATTTGTATTATTTGTTTTTTTGTATATATCATCTTCTTCTTCTTCATTTTCAGTTATATTACTTATTAAATTAGAATGAATTTTATTTGGTTTATTAATTATTTTATTTTCTTTTTTTTCAATTTTTAAAATAGAATTCCCTTTTTTTATAATATTTTTAGTAATTGGGTTATTTAAATAATTAATATTTTCTTCTTTAGATGAAATAACATTAGTTTCTGAATATTCTGAGTTATTTATTAACGTATTTTTATTTTTTTGTTTCATAAAATTATAAGCTTTTAAAAAATTACTATCTTGAATAGATAATTTTTCTTCTATTTTAATATTAATATTATTTTGTATTTTTCCTTTTTGATAATTACTTATATTCATCAAGTGAACTTCTTTTTGAGTAAAAGAGATTGACATAAAACAAAATTTATTAATATAAAAAATTATTAAAATTAATTAATTATTTTTTTAATATAATTAAAAAAATGAAAAGATATCTTTTATTTACTTTATTATTTTTATTTACACAACAACAATTCACAAGAAAACTTTATGATGTATTAAATATAATACAAGAAATGTATATTAATAATAGTACAATTTATAAAGATCATTTAGGTGAAAAATGTTTAAATAAAGAATTTGATGATGGATATGCACAATTTATATATGGTATTAAAAAAAAAAGTTCAAATGAAATGAGTTTAGCAGTAATAACAATGTTTACTGAAATAATAACAAATTGTAATACAACAAATTTGGCATTTGTTGGAAAGGAAACTTTTAACAAAATAAAGGGTATAGACTTATGGTTTTTGGTAGATTTTATCCCAAAACTTTTAGAAGATTATTTGAATATTTATTTTGATTATTATCATAACCCTTATAGTAATCATACTGATTTAGCAAAACTAATTGCCAAAATACTTATTGAATTACCAAAAAAAAAATAATTTTTTTATTTATTGATTAAATAATAGTTTTTTTAGAATTTAATTATATTTATTTCTTATTTTTATTTATCTTTTGTTATATTATATTCAATTATATTTTTAATGAAATGTAAATAATTAAATTGATTGTTCATAATAAAATCTGCTTTTTCACTTGGTTTTAATCCTTTTTCTGCAAGTGAAATGAATTTATTAGAAATTGATTTATCAAAAAATAATAATTTTGTCTTTAAAACAAAATCCAATTTATCATTTTGTAAAATACCATTTTTTTTAACATCATATTTTGAAAATTCATATTCAATAGAATTAGTATTTTGATAATTTTTAATTAAATCTTCCTGAAGAATAACAATATAATTAATAAATTTATTATCAGGATGTTCAATTGAATATTTATTATTAACTGAAAGATTTTCTTTAATTAAAGTAATATCACTTTCTTTAATAACTTTTGAATTAAAAGGTTTCTTAGAAGCAATAATTGATTTTTTTACTTCACTATTTATATTATCTAATTCTAAATTATCTTGTAATGTATTTAAAAAAGATAAAAATTCAGCTGGATTAATAATATTATCTTTATTTCTATCTGCAACATTTACAATTGATTCAATATGTTTATCTGATAAATTTAAATCCCTACAAGATTTTAATGCTTTAATAAATTCTTCTTTTTCTAAATTTTGATTTTTATCTAAATCAAATTTATTAAATAAATGTTCTTTATTTTCTCTTGAACTAAAATATTCATATAATTTCTTTAATGATAGTTTTAATGAAGGATCAAATGATTCCAATGTAAATAATTCATTTAATTGATTTTCATTGAAAAATTTTGTCATATCAAATTTCTCATTATCACCAAAAGTCATTATAATATCATATAAAGTAATATTTCCTATATTTGTAAATGCAGTATATAATTCAATAAATGAAAAATTATATTTTCCTTTAAAATATGTATTTACAAAACTTCTAAAACTAACACAATTTGAATTCATTATTTTATCTTTTATTTTTTGTAATACATCAATTTCAAGATTAAATTTTGATTTATTACAATATTTATTTATATATTTACAAAATTTTTTTAAATCAAATTGTCCATATACTATTGAAACTCCAAATTTATAAACAAATGCCTTTACAATTGATTCTGAATCAAATTCATCAAAATCTAATTTTTTTAATAATGATTCCACATACACATTTTTACAAGTTATATTATCTTCAAGTTCACAATTTTTAGTTAACATATTTACTAAATCTCTCATTGGACCATAATTTTTTTCATAATTTAATATTATTTCTTTTACTTTTTTTGACCTATAATTTATTTTAATTGAAGGATCTTCATCATCATCATAATTTTCATTATTAATTTCATTTTCATTGTCATTATTTTCAATATTATTATATTTATTTTTAGAATTTTTTAATTGTGAATTATATATATTTGATGATATATTTGGATTTTGTAAATCATTATTTATATTTTCTTTTAAATTTGAATTATTGATTGATTCTTTTTTTTCATATTTTATATCTTCATTAAAAATAAATTTATAATATTTATTTATATCTAATTTTCCATTTGGATTTTTATATTTTGAATAAAATTGTTCAAACAAACTGTCATTATTTAAAAAATCATCAGAAAATAATGAGTAAAATTCATCTTTTGATAAAGAAATATCTTTTAATTCATCGCTATTTAATTTTTTTTTAATTTCATCAAGGAAATTTATTTTATTTTCATAAAGTAGTAATATATTTTGTTTAACAAAATTCAAATTTGGAATAAAATTTGTATTATAAATTTTATTTAATTTCATAAATAATTGATCAAAAGATATATAACCCATTTTATTTTCATCAATAAGATCAGCGAAATCGGAATGTAAATTATTATTAAATTTAGACATAAATTCAATTATTGAAATTTGTCCTTTATTCCCAATTTTTAAATTATCTAAAATATTTTTAATGATATCTATATTAGGTAAATTTAATGAATCATTTCTATTTTTTTCAATCAAATCTTTAATATCACCTAATCCAAATAAATAATAATTCAAATCTTTACATAATAAATTAATATCATAATCATCACTTCTTCCTTGTTTCATTAAACAATATTCAAATAATTCTTTCATATTATTATAACTAGTACAAATATCATTAAAAAAATTAAAATGATCATTTTCATTAATATTAAAATAAGATTTAATTTTATTTGAAAATTTTTCAGAAAAAAAATAATCTTCACTTTTATTCTCAATTAAATTATTTTTAATAAAATAACTTATAATATGTTTTAATTCACTAACATAAGAAAATTTATCTTCAAGTAAATTTTGATTAAGAAACATTTGAATAGCCTTATAAGTAATATAACCAACTTGATTTAAATCTAATAAATTAATTAATTTAACAATATAATTCTTATCTAAATCAGGATAATATAATTCTAATAAATTAAAAATTTCATTAATTGAAACATAACCTTTTGGATTAAAGGGTACATTTTCTAAAGGAATTTTAATAGGAATTCCATTTCTTTGTATTTCATCAATTATTTCTTCTGCTTGTTTTTCAATTAAATTATCAGGAATATATGAAATTAATAAGTCATATAAATCAATTAAATTTATTATATCTTCATCATTATCTCTTTTTTTAAGTAATGTAAATATTACATATGCTGTATTTGGTTTTAATCTTAATGGTTTTATTATTTTATTTTTATATTCATTGAAATTATATGTAATTTCATTTGATTCTTCATTATTATCAATTGAATTATTTATTCTTAATACACTATGTAAATTTTCTTTTAATTTTTTTTCTATTTCTTTTTTTGGAATATTTTTTATTTCATTATTATCAAAATCAATTAAAGTTTTTGTTATATTTGATAATTCATTATCAAAATTATTTTTATTAAAATTATTTATTGCATCTTGTAATATTACATCTTCTTCCTCAATAAAAATTTCATTATGCATTGATAAATCTTTAAATGTTTCATTTATTTTTTCAATATGAAGTATTAAATGTTTTATTTTAACTGGGGGAGGTGAATATAAATTATTGATTTCATTTATAATTTCTAATGTTATTGTTTTTGGAATTAAAAAATGTTGTAATAAAAAATCTTCTAATTCATTTTGAATTATTTCTCTTTCTCCAGTATTATAATGAGGATATGTATTTTGGAAAAATTTTAATGTTTCTGAATCAAATTCTATATTTATTTTTGTTTGAATATATTTATATGCTATTTTTGTTGATTTAAATTTTAATTTATTTAATAAAAAATTTAATATGTCTATTCCTGAAATAAATCCATCATTATCTGAATCCATTTCTTTTATTATTTCACTTTTAATTTCTCTATTTTTTGATTTTTCAACTGTTAATTTTGAATTTATTACATTAAATTGGTTTATTATATCATATGAAGTCATTACTGGTCTTTCAATATTTATTTTTTCAACTAAATCGATAACTCCTTCTTCATTATTTTCAAACATTTTTTAAACAAATTATTAATTTATTATTTATTTTTCATTAAATTATTTTTGTATGGTTATTAAAAATAAATGAAATGAAAAATTAATATTTTTTATG
>Ga0256407_10014177_pt1 | contig 10534 bp, 11 predicted proteins | sample RumenRJG_04DNA_FD_193489 | JGI IMG/M metagenome (GOLD analysis project Ga0256407, IMG submission 193489) | Bovine rumen microbial communities from Lethbridge, Alberta, Canada - RJG_04 | ecosystem: Host-associated > Mammals > Digestive system > Stomach > Rumen | place: Canada: Alberta... | reverse complement strand
TTTTTTTTTCTTTTTTTTTTTTTTTTTTTTTTAGATTGTTATTTTTTTTTTGGGTTTAAGTTATGTTAAAATATTTAATTTTTTTTTTAATTTTTTAAAAAAATTAATTATTATATTTTAAGAGATTTTTTGGGTATTTTAATAAAGAAAAAATATGAAAAATGATTAAAAATCATGTTTTAAAGTATTATATTTTTAAAACAAATTAAAATATTATTTATGATAAAAAAATATTTTAAAAATTGTATAAAATTCTACATAAAAAAATAAATAATTTGAAAAAAAATAATAATCTCTAGTATTTATTATTATATTATTTGATAATATTATATTTTTATATTTAATTAAAAAATAAAAATAATTGTTTATTATTCTTAAAAAAAACAAATATTTTAATAAATTTATTATATATGTTTTTTATAGGACTTTATTTATATTCTATTTAATTTATAATGTTCTTTTATTATTATTATTTATATTAATAAATTAAACAAAATAAAATAAAGTAAAAAAGTAACCCTTCATTGTATTATAAATTATATATATTTGAAGGGAAAAAATCATTATTAAATCTTATTTAATATAATGATTTATTTTACAATGTATGAAATTAAATCAAAAAAAGATTAATTATTAGACTTTAAAATTTTTTAACAATAAAACTTCCTTCATTATAAAAATTTTTTTCTTTGATTATACATACAGAATTAATATAAATTTTTTTAAAGAATGATAAATAAAAAAGAGGAATTTCAATTTGTTGAAATATATTAATATTATTTTCTTCAATTAAATTTTCTTTTATTATTAATCCTTTTAATTCGCTTTCATCTAAATTACAATATTTAATACTTATTATTTTATCAATACAATTCATTTTTTTCCCATTAAATAAATGATAAAAAGATATTATATGAAATTCATGAATAAAATTAATATAAATATTAACAATATTTTTTGATTTTATTTTATGGAAGTAAATAAAATTATATTTCCCTTTAAATCCTTTTGAATCAATTTCTTCTTTAAAATTTTTTTTCTTAAATTTGGATGGTAAATTATCTAAAGCTATTAAAGTTCTTTTATCTTCACCTAATATTATATTTAAAATTTCTATTTTTAAATTCCTTTTGTTTGGAGTTTCAAGTGTTGTTTTTCTTGAAAAACTTTTTTGAATATCTACATCATTTTTTTTATTAGTGTTGTTGTTCATTATATTAAAAGAATTTATATTCTGACCACAATCTATTTTTTCACTTTCTTCTTTTTCTTTGCTCGAATTATTTCTATAAAATAATTTTTTTATATTTGGAAAAATTTTTGGAATTTGTTTACTATTTACAACCATTTCTTCAATATCATTATTTGAGTCATTTTCTTCATTTGATATATAATTTTCTTTATTTTCATATATTAAATCATTAATTTCAAATTCAAGAGAATTATCAAAAAAATAACTTTCTTCTTGTATTAAAATGTTAGAAATATCAATTTGGTTATTTTTTATTTGACTTGTCATTATTAAATAAATATTTTATTGATTAATATATAAAAATATTCATTATTAATTTATAAAAGGTTTTTTTTTTAACAATAATTTAAAAAGAATTATGACTTTAATTTATTGCCAAAAAATCCAGTTTTATAAAATTAATTTTTAATCTTTTTATTACTTAATTCCTTTATTCATTAAAATTTTATCAAAAAATTCATATAACAAATTAATATGAGTAATATTTATTTTTCTTTGTTATTGAAAAAATTAAAAAAACCTTGAAAATATTAATTAAAATTAATAATGTAAAAAAGAATTATTTATATATGGATGATAAAAGTAATAGATAAACAATATATTTTTACCAAATTAAAGAATAATTGTTTAGGAATTTAAGTAATATTATTTCAAATCGTAATATTATTATTTTTTGATAAAGCTTTATTATAATTATAATGTTTTATATATGATTGAACTCTATATTTTAATTGGTTTAAAAGAAATAATAAAGTTTTTTTGAAGAAAAATAAAATTCTATTGGATTATTTATTGGTTTAATATTAATACTATAAGATTTAAATTTTTTGAAATTATATTCAAATATTTAGAATATATAAATTTTCAAGGCTTATGTCTTATAATTTTTAAGATATTTAAAATGGATAACATTTATTCGACCCTATATTAAAAGTTTTAGACATTCTTCTAATTAGAAGAAAAATGATAATGACAATAAAGTCATATAATAGATTTAAGTTATAAATAAAATAAAAGCAATATATCTTTCTTTTATTATTCATATATTCATAATATGTTTGTTTTATTCTATAAAATAAACTAAAAGAATTAAGAAATTAATTATAACAATAAAAATATATTATAAACAAAACTACAATTATTAAAAATAATATATAATAAACAATTTTATTAAAAATTCATATAAAAAATCAAAATGAGTGAGCAAAAAAAATTAAAAGCCTTAATATTAGTAGGAGGATTTGGAACACGTCTTCGTCCATTAACATTTTCAAAGCCAAAACCCTTAGTCGAATTTATAAACAAACCAATGTTAGTCCATCAAATTGAAGCATTAAAAGAAGTAGGAGTAGATGAAGTAATTTTAGCAGTAAATTATCAATCAGAAAAAATGCAAGATTTTTTAAATATAGTATCAGAAAAATATAAAATAAAGCTTTCATTATCAAAAGAAAATGAACCATTAGGAACAGCAGGGCCAATTGGTTTAGCAAAAGAAATTTTATTAAAAGCAGAAGGTGAAGAAATTTTTGTTTTTAATTCAGATATTACTTGTAAATTCCCATTAAAAGAAATGTTAGAATTTCATAGAAAACATGGTAAAGAAGGTACAATAGCAACAACAAAAGTAAAAGATCCATCAAGATTTGGTGTTATAGTATCAGAAAATAATAAAATATTAAGATTTGTAGAAAAACCAAAAGAATTTGTAGGAGATGATATTAATGCTGGATTATATGTTTTTAACAAGAAATTTTTAAATAGAGTAAATCCAGTACCAACATCAATTGAAAGGGAAGTTTTCCCTCAAATGGCATCTGATGGTGAATTATATAAATTTTCACTTGAAGGTTTCTGGGCTGATATTGGTCAACCTAAAGATTTTTTATTTGGTACTAAATTATTCCTTGAACATTTAAATAAAAATAATAAAGATTTATTACAAAAAGAAAGTAATATTATTAAAGGTAATGTATTCTTTGGTGAGAATGTTAAAGTTGAAGAAGGAGCTGTTATAGGACCTAATGTTGTTTTAGGTGATAATGTTGTTATTAAAAAAGGAACTAAGATTATGAATAGTGTTGTTTTACAAAATGTTGTTGTTAGTGAATATTCATTTATTAATGATTGTATTATTGGATGGAAGTCACAAATTGGAAAATGGGTTCGTATGGAAGAACTTTGTGTTATTGGAGAAGATGTTAATATTAAAGATGAAGTTTATTTGAAGAATAATGTTATTTTACCTAATGTTACTATTAAGGCTAGTCCTAAAGAAGGTTCTGTTATTATGTGTTAAATTTTTAATATTTTAATTATATTTGGATTAAGAATTTTTTAATATTTAATTTTCGAGTTTTCAATTTTGTTTTTTGAATTTTTTTCAATTTTTTGAATTCAGTGATTTTGTAATGCAAATTAATAGGTGAAAAAACATAGAAAGATAGTTTCAAATTATGTAATTTAAAGAATTAATAATATAAATTAGAAATGAACAAATAAATTATAATAATTAAAAAGATATTATTCAAAGTTTTTTAAAATATTATGATTTTTGATATTATTGACATATTAAGAATATAATGACTAAAAAAATATAATAAAAAAAATAAATAAAAAATAACCAAATAACTAAATATTTATTTAAATAAATAAATAATAAAAAATAAAAAAACTTAATTTACAATCAAAAAAATATAAAAAATATATAAAAAAATTAATGAAAGACATAACAATAGACGAAGTTAGAAATTACACAAAATTCACAGATAAATTCTTATGTAGTAGAAATGCAAACATATATAATATAAGATTTAGAAGATTTAAAGTTCGTGATATAGATTCAGATTTTGTATTATTTGAAGTAAGTGATGATTCACCAGATGAACCAGAAGATAAAAAAGAAGAAATAAAAGAAGAAGATTTAGCAGATGAAACAATAGAGAATTCCCCAAGAACAATAAGATATCATTTAGGACCAGATTTTTTAGATTTAAAAAATATAGGAAGTTCATTAACATTTTCAGTAGGTAATCAAGCAGTCAAAGATTTTTTAATGATTGAAAGGCATTATTTTAGAGACACTTTAATAAAAAGTTTTGAATTTAAATTTGATTTTTGTATTCCAAATTCTGTTAATACTTGGGAATATATTTATGTTGTTCCTGATTTTGACCCTGAAATTAAAAAACAAATGATTGAAAATCCTTGGGAAACAAGAAGTGATTCTTTTTATTTTGTTGAAGGAAAATTAATAATGCATAATAAAGCTTTGTATAATTATTCTCCTTTAAATTAATTTTTTTTTGTTGGGGTATTTTTTTTATGAAATATTAATTGATAAATTAAATCAATGAGAGTAATAAAAATGAAATTAATAAAAAAAAGGAAATTTTAAATTAAAAAAATATAAAAATATAAAAATCTTTATTATATTATTTATTTATTTGTTGTTTAAATTTTTTTTAATTATTTATAATCATCTATAAATTTAACATAATCTTGAATATAACTAAATAACTAATAATATCATTTCAAATGAAAAACATTTTTATTTGAGTTTTATTCTTTCATTATTACTTCACTTTATAAATCTTTTTTCTTTTTTTTTAAATCTTTTTATTGACCTTGTATATTTTGAATATTTGATATTAAAATATTTATTTTTTCCTTCTTTTTCACTTTTTCTAGACTATTTTTTTTTTTTCTTCTTTTTTTTGCTTTTTTTTGATATTTCAATTTCTTTTTTAATTTCATTATATTTATCTTCTAATATTTTATATTTTTTAAAATCCATTTAAATTATTTAAACTGCCTAGATGTTTATCTTAAACATTTTTAAGAAAATCATTATATGCTCTTAATTTATCATGAATTAATTTAATTTTTCTAAATCTTGTTTTAATTTTTTTGTTTTTCAATGTGTTATTTTTTTCTATTCTAAATTTGCTTTTCTTTCAGTTTTTATTTTTTCATTATTTGCATGAGTGTCATTTTATTTTTTTTCAAATGTATTTATATAGAATTCACATATTCTTTTATGAAAAAATCTTCATCTTTCTTTTTCATTAAATTTTTCTTTATCTATTTTAAAGTTTCTTGAAATTTATTCATTTCTCTTCATTTTTCTATTAATTATGTTGATAAAGAAGACGAATCTAGCATAAGTTGAATCATTAATTCCTTTTTTATTTTCTTCATCTCTTTTTTTTTCTATTTCATTTTATTATTGATTAAATTTTATATTTGAAGCTGTTTTGCATTCATTTTTATATGACAATAATATATTATTTCATTTTTTTAAATTTAATTTTTGAAAAAAAATTAAAAATAATATTTATTCGGAAAAATTATTTATTAAATTAGCAATTTTTTTATGATATTTATCAATATTATGTAACTTAACTCTTTGAGCAGGATTAGCAAGTAATAAATTCATATAAAATTTAAAATGTTGTAAATTTCCAGAATTTTCAAAAATATACCAAAAATTAGGTCTTGTTTGAGCAAAACTACTATAAGTAATAGTTAATTTCTTTTTATCTTCTTCATTTTGTTTTTTTCTTCTTAAAAAAATAACATCAAAAAAAAATCTTAAATTCCTTGTAAAAGTTAATAAATTATAATCAGTAGTATTACTTAAAGTTGCAGGAATATCACTTCTATTATAAAAGAGAATAAATCTAATTAAATAATCATTATCTTTATTATTTTTTGCAAATGATTCAATTGATAAAATTGAAGTCATAAAAGAATATGCTTCATTAAAAATATCAGCTAAATCAAAAGGTGAATCACCAGAAATAAAATTTAAACTGACAAATCTCAGTTTAAATTCATTTAATTTTTGTAAAAATTGAGTAATTTGACAAAATGGAATTTCTTTCTTTAAATTAGAAGTATATGTATATAAACCATATTCAGTATTAGTTGAAAAATAGTCTTTTAATTTTGAAAAATTTAATATTTCATTTACTATTACTTCTAATCTTGATAATTTCATATCACCATTTATTGATAAAAAATCTTCATTTCTTACTTCTTCATATAAATCAATTACAAAAGCTATTTTTTCTGGTTTTAAATCTTCAATTTTTGATGTTGAATAAAGTCTTAAATCATTTTCAAGATTATCTAAATTTTCCATTTAAAAAGTATAATTATTTAATAAATTCATCTAATTTCATATTAGAGAAATATATGAAATAATAAAAAATAATATTTATTTGTCAATAAAAATTTTAAATTATAAATTTAAATATTAAAATTTATATTATTTTATTATTTATTTTTCTAAATAAAAAAAGAATGCATCAAATAAATATTGCAAATAGAATAATAGAAAATAGATATGAAATGTATAAAAATGATATAATTCTTCATAATTTATTATTTATGAGACCAACAGTTAATAGTCAATGTCCAGATTCATTTAAATATAAGCTTAAAAATAGTCAATCAATGAAAAATGGTATTTTAATAAAATATAATAAATATTAAAAATATTAGATTTATATTTAAAAAATAGATATTTTAAAAATCAATTTGATGAATATCCATTTAAAAATAATATTATGAAAATTGCTGAAGAAAATCAAGGAATATTAAAAAGATTATATGAAAAAAAATCAAATTATAATTTTAAAAAATTAGAAAAAGATTATGTGGTTAGTCAATATTATAAAAAAAATATTTGTATTTTCCCATCTATTGATTTTGGTAAAAGAGATAATGATTCATTTTATAGAATTTCAAATTATAAAAAACCTTTTACTTCAAAAACTGGTATAATTAGATTAAATAAAAAAAGAAATTATTCTGTTCTTCCAAAAAATTTTAATAAAATGAAAGATAAAAAAGAAATTAGTTTTTATAATTTTAATAAGTGTCTACCAGATAATTATATTAAAAATATTCATATTGAAGAATTGGGAGAATGTTTAATTGAAATAATATTACAAAATAATAAGTAACTTATATATTTTATCAATTTTAGTTGTTCAGTAAAAATTCAATCTCAAGAAAAAAATAAATTTATTTATGGAATTCTTTTTGATGATATTAATATTTTAAATAATTTTGAAAATTATGAAAATTTAATTGAGAATTTAGAATATAATAAAGAATCTGATTTAGTTAAAATTAAAAATTTGGAAGAAAAAAATTTAAAATTTGTAAGAATATTAATTTTAATATATTTTAGAGATATATTAAAATTTTCAATAAAAATAATTCCTAATTTTTTACTATTATATATATGTTTTTTTAAGAAATAAAAATATATGATATATAATATAAATATTAATTGAAAAAATTTTTTTATTATACAAATTAAAAATATATAATTTATTATTTTTAATTACAAACAATTCAATTAAAAATAACAAAATCATTAAAATATTCTTATTAAAAAAAACCCAAAAAAATAAAATAAAAACAAAAAAAAAATGGATGAACGTCGTAGAGAAACAACATTAGTATTAGATAAAAAGGGTTTAAAAAAGATAACAAATCTCTTAATAAGTCATGAAAATTTATATTGTTATGCAAATTCATTACCAATAATAGTAAAATTTGAGCATTTAGCAAAAATATTCGATTTAGCATGTTATTATCCAGAAGAATTTGTATGTTTTGCTTATAGAATAGAATCAAATATAAATGAAGAAAATGATATGAATGAAGATGAAAATGAATCACCAGAATTTTTAGATGCTTTCAATAATGAAGAATTAAAATTAGAATTTCCTAATATTGGAAGTAAACATCGTGAAGAAAATAAATTTAAAGATACTGCAAATAAAACATTAAAATTTGAATCTACCAATCCTTTTGAAAAAAGTTTTGGTGATGAAGATAATATTGAAAATCAAGAAAATATTGATAATAATGAAGATGATAAAATTCCTACTTTTCAAGAAATTACTGAAAATAAAAGATTGTATGTTGATTTATTAACTGGGAATAATATAGAAAAAAAAAAAGAAAAAAGAGAAAAAATACATGAAGCAAATATTGAACAAACTGTAAATAATAATACAATGATAAATAAAACTTTTAACACAACAGATCCAAATGAAGCTTTAGATAAAAATGTATTAGAAATCAAAACAAAAAGTTATTTTGATGACTCAGTTGATTTAGCTCATTCATTTTGGTTATTTATTTATTATACTCTAGTTACTTTGGGTATTATTTATTTCATCCATTTAATTGTATCATCAATTTATATAGAAATAATATCAATTTACTCATTTTATGCACTTGCAGTAAATGCTTTAGTTGCTTTAGCTGGAGCAGATGGTATTTTTTATATTAAATTTATTAAAAAACAAAATTTATATGATACTTATGTTAATTTATTTTTATTAGGTTCTATTGCAAGTAGTATTATTGTTTATATTTATGTTTATTATTTTATGGATTTACCTGAACAATCTTATATTGCCGATTCTACTTATTTTTGGCATTTACAAGTTTCCATGATTGTCAATGAAATTATTTGTTTACTTGTTAATTTTAGAATGAGTTATCTTTATTATGTTAAGCATCAAGAAGAAGATGTTAAAAAACTCGAAAAGGAAAAAGAAAATGAAGAAAATAATATGGCTTAATCAAAGAATTTATAAAATATATTTAAGTTTTGAATTTTTTTTAAAATTTCTTTTATTTTTTTTTAAATATAAAATAATATCATTATTTTATTTTAATCAAAATTTAAATTATTCATATAATCTAAATAAAATAATATAATTTTATTTCTTTATTTTAAATCATTTTTATTTAAAAGGTTTTATGATAAATATATAATTTCAATTATAATTTTACATTGTTAAAACTATTTAAATTTAATTGAATTTTATTAAATAAAGAAATATTATTTACATATTTATAATTTATGATAAAAAATATTAAAATTTTAAATTTAATACTCATAATATAATATTAATAATATAAATCCTTTCTTGAAAGAAAGTCTAGATTAATATTATTATATTTTGTAAATGTTAGATTTGTATGATTTATTTTTTTTGAATTAGATTTTTTAATTTTAGGTAATATTTTTGATGTAGTTTTAGTATATTGAAAATCATAAGAAGGAACTTTATTTCGATTACTTAAAGTTGAATTAGAACTAAAAGTTGTCTTATTTCTTCTATAAGATAGTTGATTATTTGATAATGAAAAATTATAATTATCTTTATTTTTTAAAATTAATTTTTTGTTTATTTTTTTTTCCAATAAAATTTTTGAATGTATTTCTTCATTAGACTCTTCATTTGTGATTTTGCTTTCTAAAGTGATATAATTTTTATTTTTTTTTTTATTTTTTAAATATTCATTATATTTTTTAATTGGAAAAATTTTATTATGATATTTTTGTTTAATTGGGGTTTTAAAATGAATTATATTATTATTATCATCGTTATCATCTTGTTTTATATTTTTAAATATAAATGCATTTACAAATCCACCTTTTTTTAATTCTATTTTTTGTTGATGATTTAAAAATTTATTTATATCAAATTTTCCAATAAACAAATTAATTATTTTATTTTTATCTTCATCTTCATCAAATTTTAAATCTTCATCAATTTCTTTTTCCTTTTCCTTTTCTTTTTCATTTTCACCTCCTTTTATTTTTTTTTTATCATTAAATTTAGTTTTATTATTAAAGTGAAAAGTAATATTTTTTTTATTTATAAATTTTTTTTTTGCTCCAATTAGAATTTGCTTATTATTTAAGTTTAATATTTGAGTTTTATTCAATAATTTTACTTTTAATTTACATAATTTTATATAATATTCAATACAAAACTCTATTTTTTTATTTAAATCAATAGATATTAATTTTAATTTTCTATAATATAATTTTGCTTTATTTTTTAAATAACATAATTCTAAATGAGAATAATTTATATTATTATATTTTTCCACCTTCTTTAATCCTTTTTCTATTTCGCTATAATATTTATAAATTTTATTTTTGGATATATTTCCAGATTTTGATTCTAACAAATCAAAAAATGAAATTTTATTTTTTTTTTTATCTTCAATAAATATTTGTTTTATATTTCTTAAATAATCAAAAAAAATATTTGAATATTTTTCTTTTAAAAATAAAGGGATCTTATTAAAAATATTTTCAGAGATATTCATTTAAAATAAAAATTAATTTTAATGTTAAATGAAATTATAATAAATAATATATTATTTTATATAAAAAAAAATAACAAAAATTCATAAAAGTATAAAGAAAATAATATGGGGATTGGGGATTGG
>Ga0256407_10014174_pt1 | contig 10536 bp, 8 predicted proteins | sample RumenRJG_04DNA_FD_193489 | JGI IMG/M metagenome (GOLD analysis project Ga0256407, IMG submission 193489) | Bovine rumen microbial communities from Lethbridge, Alberta, Canada - RJG_04 | ecosystem: Host-associated > Mammals > Digestive system > Stomach > Rumen | place: Canada: Alberta | collected... | reverse complement strand
CATAATATGAAGACGAATGCAATATATATCTTTTGAACTGTTGTCATGGCCTATAAGTTTTTCTTTCAACCGCAAAAGTATAAAAAATACAGAAAGCCCGCAAGAATAAAGGTGATAAGTTAACTAAAGTAGCAAAATTCACAGCATTGAATCATGGGGACGGAGTTTTTGATTCACTATACCATGTTCATATAAAATCATATGGAAGTATCAAGTCTGGCCCTCAGGCCCATTTGGGAAAAACTGACGTTTGTCATTTGGCCATTTGGTATATTTTTGTCAACCAATCACTTGCTAAAACGCAAAAGGCCATAGCATGAAATCCACAAGAAAAAAAGTGGGGTTTATTTGTCTATTCCGATAGAAAGATGTAATTTTGCAGACCAATTCAGATTCATGCACGCGAAGCCCCCTCCCCTTCCCGTGCATAACGACAAAGACGCATTACACGATATGAGTTCTCAGATAAAGGCATTCGTTATCTTCCTGGTGGCATTCATCGCACTCTTTTTATATTCAAAATCGAGTGTGGGCGTCACTTTCGCCCATCAGCTGCTGAAGAAGATCGACCTCGACAAATACCTGGTTTCCACTTCCGACACCGACACCGTGAGCCTTGCCATGGTGGAAGAGAAGTTGGAACCCGACAGCACCCCCCAACGCTTTCTCTTCGTTGGCGACTCAATGGTGGAGCCCATGGCCTACCGTTTCTTCGACATCTGCCGCGTGAGTGGCGACACGATGTATGCCGTGACATGGTATGGCAGCACGACGTTGGGATGGAGTGGCCTGACACTCGATTACTACATTGAGGAGACCGACCCCACCTACGTGATTTTCTGCATGGGCAGCAACGAGCTGTCGTCGAAGAACCTAAGTGCTATCAACGAGAGCCTGAGGAAGATGAAGGCCAAAGTGGGCGACCGTCCTTGCATTTTCATCGGTCCCCCCAACACGAAGCCTGATGCCGGCTTGAACGCTGAGATAGCCAAGGTGTTTGGCAAGAAGGCCTATTTCGACTCCCAGCATCTGGAGATGGAGCGCCGTAGCGACCACCTTCACCCCACCTCGCTGGGTGCCCGCGAATGGATGGACCTGGTGGCCGAATGGATGAACAGCGACGACTGCGTGCACCCTGTGGTGCTTACCATCCCCGACTGCAAGCAATCCTACAACATCGAGCACATCGAGGTGATGCAGGTGAAAGACAAGGGCCGCCGTCCCAAAACCCCCATCGTCCTTCCGCAAGCCTAACATTTAATTCGAAGGCTGATGCTCAACCAACTCATCCACTTCCTCACGACTCCCGACGAAGCCTGGTCGCTTGTGTCGGTTCCCTTTGCCGTGTTGTTTGTGCTGTTCTTCGGCCTTTACATTGCCATCCGCCACACCTCGAAGAGCATGATGCTCGTCTATGTGGTGATATTCAGCCTGTTTTTCGCCTTCAAGGCCAATGGTGTGCTCATGCTGCTGCTTCCGGCCACCGTATTGCTGTCCTACTTCCTTACCCGGAAGATGGACGAGTGGGAAGGGCGCCGGCGCACATGGCTGATGTGGTTCACCATCGTGGTAGACCTATTGCCCCTGCTCTACTACAAATACACCAACTTCTTCATTGAGATATTTAACGAGCTGACCCGTACGAATTTCTCACCCCTCTCCATCATCCTTCCGGTGGGCATCTCGTTCTACACGTTCCAAGCCATCAGTTACACCGTCGACGTTTACAAGGGCCGTTTCACCACCGAGACCACCCTGCTCGAATACACGTTCTACCTCACGTTCTTCCCCCTGCTCATGGCAGGTCCCATCACCCGTGCCGAGACCCTCATCCCCCAGATCAAGCACCGTTACCATATCGGCGACACCCAGGTGTACAACGGTCTGTGGCTCATCATGAGCGGACTACTGAAGAAAGCACTCATCGCCGACTATATCGCCCAGTACAACAACTGGATATTTGATGACCCCACGGCCTACTCTGGTTTTGAGAACGCCATGGGCGTGCTGGGCTACACCCTGCAGATTTACTGCGACTTCTCCGGCTACAGCGACATCAGCATTGGCCTGGCCTCGCTGCTGGGCATCGAACTGCGCGAGAACTTCCGTTTCCCCTACCAGTCGCTCAATCTCCAGGAGTTCTGGCGCCGCTGGCATATCTCGCTTTCCACCTGGTTCCGCGACTACGTCTACATTCCTCTTGGCGGCAACCGTTGCGGCAAGGTGCGCACTTATGTGAACAACTTCGTGACGATGCTGGTGGCCGGACTGTGGCATGGTGCCTCATGGATGTTCGTGATATGGGGAGTCCTTCATGGCATCGGCCTCGTGGTGCACAAGTTCTGCAAGCGTTGGCTCGACCCCATTCCCAACCTCTGGTATGTGAAGGTGTGCTCTTTCGCCATCACCTTCATCTACATCTGCCTCACCTGGATATTCTTCCGTTCCCCCGATATGGCTACCGCCTTCAGCATGATAGGCCGCATCTTCAGCGACTTCAGCCTGTCGTATCTCGTGCCGTTCGTAGAGACCCGCACCGCCTGGACGGTGTTCGTGGTGCTCGGCTTCGCCCTTCATGCCGTACGCCAGAAGCATCTCGACAAGATGAAGCGGTGGTATATCAACAGTCCGATCATGCTGAAGATCATCCTGCTCATCATCATTCTGCAGGTGGTCGTCAACTACCGGCAGAACGACATCCAGCCCTTCATCTACGCACAGTTCTAATCATCAGGCAGAAATCATAGGGCTTATCGGGGGAAAGCTAGACTGGCTTACCAGTCGGCATACACCATCCCCAAACACTCAAATAAAAGAAAAAAGTCATGCGTCTGAATCGAAAAACCATCCTGTCCGTTATCTTGCTGACCATAGCGACGAGTGCCTTAGCCGCCCACCTGGTACCAGCCACATCGTCGGGTTTCGCCTACACAGGCCGTACCAGCCACACCTACAAACCTGGAGCCGTGGCATGGACATACCCCGGCGTACAGATACGCTGCACGTTCAGCGGCACTTCGGTGCAGATGAAGACCAATCCCGACTGTGGCTATTTAATGGTCGAGATCGACAGTATGGCTCCCCACAAGGTACAGGTGATGAAAGGCAGCAACATCACCCTCCTGGGCAAGGACCTGCCGGAGGGCGAACATAGCCTCACGCTTACCTACCTTATAGAGGGTCATGCCAAGAAGCCCACGTTCTACGGTCTGCTTCTCGACGACGGCTGCGACCTGGGCGAGCGTCCTGTGCTCCCCGAGCGCCGCATCGAGTTCATCGGCAACTCCATCACCTGTGGTTACGGCATAGAGGGCGACGGCACCGAGAAGACCTTCCTCTTCAGCAAGCAGAATTTCTACTACACTTATGCCGCCATTGCCGCGCGCAACCTCGGTGCCCAATACCAAGTGTGCGCCCGCAGCGGCATCGGCATCTACCGCAACTATGCCGGCAAGATACCCGACCAGATCATGCCCAACATCTACCCCCACACTTTCTACACCACCAATGGTGAAATGTGGGACTTCTCGCGTTTCCAGCCCGACGTGGTGTGCGTGAACCTGGGTTGTAACGACACCTCTGTGGGCGAGTATGACAAGGCCAGACTCACCGAGGCCTTCAAGTCGTTCACCAAGATGCTGCGCGGTCACTACCCCAAGGCCAAGATTGTATATCTGATTGGCGCCATCCCCAGGTCGAAGCGCCTCACCGACATCAATGATGCCCAGGATGCCGCCATCGCCGATGCCGCCAGTCGTGGCGACCGCGAGGTGTACCGCATGAACTTCACTCCTGAGGACAAGTCGCTAGGCATGGGTTCACAGGGCCATCCCTCGATGCGCCGCCAGGCTCTGATGGGCGAGGAACTCACCACCTACCTGCGCAACCTGATGGGCTGGTGACCTTTTTTCTCAGCGAGGCCGGGAACAGGGAATGTGTGTGTAATGATTGTGAGAAAAAAGATTGGAAAAAGAGAATATGATGAGAAAATTTACATTTCACGTGCTATTGGTGCTCATAGCCGCTTTCGTGTGGGCATCATGTGAAGACAAGAAGAGTGCCGAGATGCTGCGAGAGAGCACTGCGATAGCGCGCCAGCGCACCGACTCGCTGCTCAACGTGCAGAAAGACTCCATACAACGCGCCAAGCAGTTGGCGATAAGGCGTGCCGACAGCCTGCGGCGGGTGGACAGCCTGCGCCGCGTCTACGAGCGTTCGCATTTCACCATCGTAGGCAAGGTGGGAGGCGACACCGCCTCGATTGAGCTGCGCCACGGCAACGAGCTCGACGACCTCTCGGGCACCTTCAAGTGGGGTGGCCGCTCGGTGAAGGTGGAAGGCTACTTCGGCGACCACATCACGCTCACTGGTTCCCAGCGCCGCGACAGCATCGAGACGCTGAAGGTGCTGATTGAGCTCACCCGCGTGGAGAACGACTTCAGTGGCGACGTGACCTTCGAGGAGAATGGCAAGACCACTACGAAGCCCACGATTCTGAGGAGGAAATAAAAGAGGGGGATATTTGAATCCCCCTCACTAACGGATAAGTTGGTCACCTTATCATGATCTTCCACGTCTCTTTACCTTGCCTTACCACATAGACACCCTTCGGCAAATGATTCATGCTGGTGCTCACCTTGATGCCCGAGAGCGTGTAGACCGCTGTCTCGGCAGGTTGCATGTTGTCGGGCAATACCGACGGGATGCCGCTCTCTCCATATGAGAGGTCGACGGTGAGATACAGGTCGTCGGTCTGGTTCTCGTTGGGAGTTCCCATGAACGACACGTCGTTGAGCATGCTCTTAATCACAGGCTCGGCCCTATCCATGAGGGTGAGTTGGAGAATGGTGGCAAGGAAAGCCCTGGTATCGGTGTTCTGGTTGTCGAATATCAGGTCGCAAGCCTTCACACAGTCGGCTTTGAGTTGTTCCAGTATCTCGTCAGCGGCTCCTTTCAGGTTCTCGTTGGCCTCGTCGGTGGTGAATACCACTTTCTCGAAGGTGGCTCCAAAGGCCTCGAAGGCGAGAGCGGCGAGTTCATCATTGTCGGCAGGGATGTCGGCGATGACGTTGTCGAACTCAGGAATGCCGGCAAACTGCTGCATCATATTGTCGAGCATCGACCTATACGCGTAGACCAGTTTGCTCACGGTCTCGGGCAGGGCGGCAGCCACCTGGCTTCGAGCAGAGGACTGCAGGTTGCTCAGTGAAGGGGTTGCATTTACCGGCCTCGACACCACCTTCATCGTCGAGAGATTCTCGTCGAAGAGCAGCATTCTGTAATGGCTGGGATAGGAGATGGTGGAAGCCGACGAGATGTCGTAGATGGAGTCTTTTCTGTCGACACTCCACAGTTTGGACACATTGGGAATGTGCATATGTCCGGTGAACACCGCCTTGATGCCATGGGCGGCAAAGATGCGTGCGATGCTGTCGCCATGCTCCGTTACCGACGACCCGAAGAACGAGGTCTGTCCGTTGAAATGCTCCATCATCTGGTGATGCACCATGGCGAGCACCCGTTTGTCCTGTCGGCGTGCCTCATCGGCCTTCTCTACCACCCAGTCGAGAGTGGCCTGGGTGATACGCCCGAACTCCATGTCGCTGATTCTGTCGATTCCCTTCGAGGGCACCCTGCTGTCGTCGATGGCGATGAGCACCAATCCGGGTATCGGCTCGCAGACGTAGGAGAGCGAGGAGGGATCGCGGTCCATCCCCTCGCCATATCCGAAGTTCCTATAAATCTCGGCAAACTGGTCGATGGTGATGGTCTCGGCCATTTTCACGCCGTCGTAGTCGTAGGCCCGCGCCATCTGGCTCTCGATGTCATGGTTGCCGGGAATCACGAGCGAGGGTATGCCCTCGTCGAGCAGTTGCTGCAACCCTTCGGCCACAGCCTGATGGCTCAGCAGTTCGCCATCCTTGGTGAGGTCGCCAGGGATGAGCACAAGGTCGGGGTGCAATGCCTTGATGGTATCGCAATAGGTCTTGAAGATGTCGTAACTGTATTTGAGCAATTTCCTGTCGTTCCCTATCATTTTCTGGTAACTCGCATTGTTGGGGTCGGTCACCAGTTCAGGACTCATCACATGGATATCGGAGAGGAGCATTACCCTGTATTTGCCATCTATGGGCAGTTCGGCAATTTGGAAGTTGAGCTGTGCCATCGAGTTGTTTCCCCTCACGAGCAACGCCCAGTAGTTGCCGGGCTGCAGTATGGGCGGCACGTTGTAGATACCCTCTTGCTGCTCGACGTTGAGTTTTTCGGCAAGCGGAAGGATGGAGAGGTTCTGGTATAAGATGATTCGGTCGCCCGCCTGGGCGCCCTCATACTTGATGCCCACCGTCTCGCCCATCTCATAGGTGTGGCGTCCATCGGTGGTAGAGAGTTGCTGCGCGGCCGTCCTCACCGACAAGGTCAGGAGGCATGTGGCCATGCACACCGTAAGTAAAAAGTTCTTTCTCATTTATTTTTATTGGGTATGTTGTTATTGCTGTCCGCCTCTCACCATGCGGTCAAGGTGGCATTGGAGCAGTTGTCCGCCGGCATCGCGCAGGTGCATGCCGTTTCCCTGACAGTATTTCCACATATTGCACTCGGCACAGGTGCCCGTACGCATCCACTCGCGGTTGCGGTAGGGTTGAAACCTGTTCTCCCACACCTCCACGAAGTCGTCTTTGTAGATGTTGCCCTGAACATAGTCGGCCCTGATACTGGTACATGCCGAGATGCCACCATCGGCCAGGATGCCTGCCACGGTCACTCCAGCGTGGCAGAAGAAGGAATGAGGTCTCACGTCAAACTCATACTCTCCCACGAAGCCCTCGCACCCATAGTTGAGCGAGAGTTGCGGAAACTGCTGTTGCGTCTGGCGGATGAAATCGAGCAACTGGCGGTAGTGCTTGTCGGAGAGCAGCATCTGTGGTTCGGTGGCAGCCCTTCCCATTGGGAAGACGTCGATCACCCGCCACATCTCCACGCCATGGTCGACAAGCCACTCTCGCAACCGCGGCAGTTCGTCGAAGTTGCGCTCTGTGGCACATGTCACGATGTCCCATACCACGAGGGGCTCGTCGCGCAGCATGCCGATGGCCTGCTCCACCATCCTGAAGCTGTTGTCGTTGCCCCTCATCCAGTTGTGGTTGTCCTCCAGTCCGTCGAGGCTGATGGCCATGCTGTGGATACCCGCGTCAACAAGTCGGCGGAACCGCTCAGGCGTGAGGTGCAGGGCATTGGTCACTATTCCCCAGGGAAATCCGAGGTCGTAGATTTTCCTGCCACACTCCTCCAGGTCGGGTCTCATCAACGGCTCGCCGCCACTGATGGTGACAAACACCTCATACGAGTTGTAGACCTGCTTGATGCGGCGCAGCACCGCCAGCAAATCATCGACGGGCATGTCATGCGCATCGGCCTTGGTCTTGCAGTCGCTCCCACAGTGCCTGCACTTCAGGTCACAACGCAACGTGCACTCCCAGAACAGTTGTCTTAGGGGGTGCCGTCGAATGATGTCCTTATGCATGCGGCGCTCCAGTTCGAGCGCTGCTTTCTTCCGCAACGGGAGTCCTTGGTACCTCATCAGTAGAGTTAGGTATAGGGTTATTTCCTCCTCACCCTACGGTCCATCATGTCGGGTCCTCCGTAGATGCAGATATTCTGCTCCATCTCCTTTACCTTGCGGATGCTGTCGAGCCGATAAGCCTCGTAAGCCGCCTGTGCGCCAGCCTTCTCGATGCTGTCGCGCACAAAGGCCTCGCGCTGCTGTGCCTGCTTCTTCTTGCTGATGAACAGCGTCTTGCACGACCCAAAGCCCAAGAGCGAGAGCAAGGCCGATAGCAGAAGCATATAGAGGTGACTGACTTTTCTTCTCATGATGGTAGGTTTCATGTGTATGCTGCAAAGATAATGGTTTTTTGGCAACAGCCATACGTTATTGCGATTTTTAACAAAAAAACGACAGATGGCGGGGTGAGAAAGCAAAAATATGTGTACATTTGCACTGCAAAAACCACAAAAACACTATCAACCACTGGCATTTGTTATGAAATTCATCATGCACACCCCCCTCACTACCCTCCCCTTTGGTCCGAGAACAATCATCCTGACCGCCATCCTGACATTCATTGCCGTCTTGCCTATGGCGGCCCAAAACGACAAGGGCAAGACCGTGACCTACAAGACCTATATTTATACCAGCGATGAGCTGGGCAGCGAGATCAGCAAACTCAACGACCAGCGCGACAGTTCGCGCGGCTATCTTGGCGACCTGTTCAGCGCTGCCGGCCATTCGGTGAAAGGCCTTGCAGGTGGCTACGTCACCTCGTTCTTCGACATGGGCGTCAACGCCATCGGCTCGCTCATCACCCGCAACCGGCGCTTGAAGAAGGAGTGGGAGGAGGCCGTGAAGAAAGAGAATGTCTTCCAGACGAGAATCAGTACGGTATCCGAGATGAGCGACTTCTACGACGCACCTTCCTTCGACGGAGCCATGGACCCCAAAGGCATGCGTTTCGACGGCATCGGCTGCCTCCGCATGGATGGCAACGACACCCTCTTCTACGTGTCGCTCCACATCGACCGCACCAAACTCTACCGCATCATCAACCACTCGAAGTTTGAGTTGGTGCTCGACACCCTGATCCTCAGTCCGAAGCGGTCGAACCTTCCCAACACCCAACTGAACATCCCCTACTCTTTTGAGGAGCGCAAAGACTTCACCCTGTCGATGGACATCACCATCTCGTCGTCGTGGATGAACGAGGTGGTGCAGCTGCAGAAGAATGTGGAGTTGGGGCAGTTCAACATCAACATTCCCGTAGACCCCAGTCTGCTGGGTGCCGACGGGTTCCTCCGCTATACCCGCCAAGCCGATGCCGCCCCCCGATACAAGGTGACCGGAGAATGCTTCATCGTGCCCCGCTCATATATGGGTTTCCGCGACGAGAAGGAGAACTTCAAGGACAGTTGGGGCACGGGCGAGTACAAACTGTCTATCGACCTCAAGGAGAGTTGTGACGTGACCGAGCAATACCGCGCCAACTGGAAAGCCGATTACAAGCACCGCAAGGAGATGACGAAGAAGAACCTCAGTCTGCTTGAGCGTACCTGGCAGGTGGTGTCGAAACAAGACTGGAACGAAATCACGCATTCATGGGTCATCACCACCCTGCAGGCACCCGCCGACATCATCTCTAACGATTTCATCAACAAATTAGGACTGGAGTAACAGTGAGCGCTATCCGGACAATCGTGCTGGCCATGGTGGTATGGCTCTGGGCGGGCGGGGCACACTCGCAGCCTGTGACGTCACCCACCACCCCATCCCGCGACAGCCTGTCGGCACAAGCCCTCGGCCAGCGTGCCAAGGAACTGTCGGCAGCGGGCGACTACGCCCAGGCCGTGGAATGGGGCAGGAAAGCCCTTGCCGCCACCGAGCGCCAAGTGGGCACCCACCACCACGACTACGCCATGGCCCTCACCCAACAGGCCGGTTACCTCTCGCGCTCGGGCCGCTATGCCGAGGCCATCGCCTTGGCACAACAAGCCATGACACTCAGCGAGGAACTCTCGGGCACCCAAACCGCCGACTACGCCCAACTGCTCAACAACATCGCCCGCTACCACTCGTATGTGGGCAACTACATCGAGGCGGTGAGGCTGGGCCGCAAGGCGGTGGAACTGCGCGCCCAACTCTTCGGCAAAGAGAATGCCGACTATGCCACATCGCTGAGCAACCTTGCCGGCTACCACTCCCGCCTGGGCAATTTCGACAAAGCCCTGTCACTCGGCGAGGAGGCCCTCGGCGTGAGGGAGCGCGTGGTAGGCAAGGAGAGTGCCGACTATGCCCAGTCGCTCAACAACCTCTCCAAATACCATTATTATCTGGGCCATTACGACGACGCCATCCTGCTGGGCACCGAGGCGGTGGAACTGCGTCGACGCCTGCTGGGCGAGCACCATCCCGACTACGCCACTGCCCTGAGCAACATGGCCGACTACTACATGCGACTGGGCAACCTGCCACAGGCCATGCGCTGTGGCACGAAGGCCATGGAAATACGCCGTGAAGTGCTGGGCGACGACCATCCCGACTATGCCGAGTCGGTGAGCAACCTCGCCAGTTATCACTATGCACTGGGGCATTATGCCGAGGCCGTGGCCTACGGCCGTGAGGCCATGCTCCTCCGCAAGCGCCTGCTGGGCGAGCAGCACCTGTCGTATGCCCACTCGATGTGCAAGCTGGCCATCTACTACTCGGCCAACGAGCAGACCGACTCTGCCGACCACTATGCCCTTGAGGCCACCTCGCGCTACACGGCGAACGTGATGAGCACCTTTGCCGACCTCACAGCCTCGGAGCGCGACCTGTTCTGGCGCCGCGTGAAGCCATGGTTCACCAACACCCTGCCTCGCCTTGCCACCAAGCACCCCACTCCCAAGATGGTATCCAGCGCCCTCAATGGCACCCTCCTGGCCAAAGGCCTGTTGCTGAACAGCGACCTGGAGATGGCCAACCTGCTTCTTGAGGGCAGCGAC
>Ga0256407_10014171_pt1 | contig 10539 bp, 3 predicted proteins | sample RumenRJG_04DNA_FD_193489 | JGI IMG/M metagenome (GOLD analysis project Ga0256407, IMG submission 193489) | Bovine rumen microbial communities from Lethbridge, Alberta, Canada - RJG_04 | ecosystem: Host-associated > Mammals > Digestive system > Stomach > Rumen | place: Canada: Alberta | collected... | reverse complement strand
AATTTTTAAATATTATTTATTATAAATTATTAATTATTTATTGAAATTATATTAAATTATTTTATATCAATTTATTAAATTTGATATAATATTCAGTTAAAATTTGTAATTAGAGTTAATTTTTCACTAGCAAATAACAAAGCATTAATATTATTTATAATCTTTTTATTTCCCTTAAATAATTTATAAAGTAAATAATGAATCCGTGATTTATTATCTTTAAAATAAATTAACTTAGAAGTTTCTTCTTCATTTAATTGAGTAATTCCATTAGTAAAATTCCTTAAACTAAATCCAATAACTCTAATCCAATTATTATTTAAAATATTTAAAAGATCTTTAACTTCATTTTCATAAATAATTAAATTATTATATAAATATAATTCTTCTAAAAAAAAGAAATGAATAGAAAATAATTTTTTCAATTGAGTTTTTAAACTTGAGAATGAAGTTATAATATTTAAAAGACTTAAACTTAATAATTGTAATTGTGAAATTTGAGTAAAATTTATTGAACTTATATATTTAACAACATTAATAAAAGTTTTTTCATCTAAATCACCAAGGGTAAGTTTTAATAAACCAGAAGAAAATAAATGAGAAATATTTTCAATATGATAAAATTGAAAATGTAATGATAATTCTTTTAAATAAATATTATTTTGTTCAATATTAATTTCATTTAATAATTCATCAATTCCAGGAAAATTTCTCCCATCAAATTTAAGATTAGGCCCTAAAATTTTTAAAGATTTTAATTTATAACTTTTATTATCAATTAATAAAAAAATATTTAAAATAAATTTGACTAAAATAAAAAAAAACCTATCATTAATTATAATTATAGGAGGAATATCAAAAAAAAGAGATAAACGTACAATATTTAATTTATCTTTTATTAAACTAAAAAATAAAGCTAAATTTTTAGAATAATTATCTTCAAATTTTTGAATAAATAAATTAATAATTTCATCATCATTAATTAAAGAATTTATTTCAATATTTTTATTGTTATTATCTAAATTATCATATAATTTATAAATACTTCCAGGATAATAAACTAATTCTTCAGTAAAAAATGAAATTTGTAATTCTATTAATTTTTTATTCATATAAATATATCTTATTATTTTTTCAAAAGTTTTTGATTCTAAACTATTAAATTCAATATTTAATTTATAAATTGAATTTAAATAAGATAAAAAATCAATAATGTGAAAATCAAATGTTGGTATTAATTCAAAATTTTCTTCAATCATATTTAAAATTTCTTTATTTAAACTATCAATTAATCTAAGGTCTAATTGATTTAATTTTAAAATATTATCATAACACATTTTAGAAAAATAATAACAAATAATAATCATTATTTGTAAAATAAAATTATTATTTTTTATTAATTCTTTAGTAATCATTTCATTTTTATTCATATTATTAATAACAGATTCTCTTTGCATTAAAAGAATGGAAGAATTTATATTAGGAAAAATACTACTTTTTTTATCTATTATATTATCATTTCTTCTTAAAAAATCATTTTCAAAACTCCATTCTCTTCTTAAATTCATATTTTGATTTATTTTTGTTATTGAAATATTCCATTGATTACTTATTACTTTTTTAATTAATTTATTTTGTGATAATTGTATAAAATTTTGAACACATTTATGATTTGATAAATAAAGATTAATATTTTGAATAGTTGTGAAAATATATTTTAAATTAAATAATATTAAAATAAAAAGAAAAAATTCTTCTTCACTTAAATTATCACCATTAAAATCTAAATCAAAAACAACAGTTAAAGAATAACAAAAGATAGAACTAACAAATAATAATTCAGGTGGAACTTTATAATTTTTCCTTAGTTCTTTCCATATTAAAACTTTATGAGTATCTTCTTGTTTTAAATTCTTTTCTCTACAATACTTTTGATAATCAGCAATTACATCTATAGAATTTGAATTTTGGAAATTTGTATATAAATCTTTTTCACTTTTAATTTTAAAAGTTGAGAATTTTTTATAAATAAAACAAATTAATTTACCTAAATTTATAATATCATTTTTTGAAAATTCATATATTTGATTTTCTGAGATTGATTTTTGATTTATTAAAAAATAATTTATTAAAGTCTCACATTCTTTTTTTGAAATTGGAGTATTTCTTAAATATTGTTTTGATATATAAGTAGATAAAGAAAATAAACTATTATTAGTATAATTATTTATTGTATTTTTGATTATTTTATCAAAAATATTATCCATAAATTTTTCAATTATTTTTTCTAAAAAATTACTCATAAAATCTTCAATTATTTTTTCATCAATCTCGTTTTTTTGTAAAAAAGTATTTAAATTGTTTTTTAAAATATCATCATTTTCAATTGAAAAAGAATTATTTGAATTCATTACAAAATATGAATGACTTTTTTCTGAATCTACCTTTGACATAAAAATTATTGAATTATTTTTTATATTTAAAATATTTCATTTTAATTTAAAAATAATTTTATATATTTTAAATCATATTTTGTTATTTTTTTTATTTAATAATTAAACAATTTATATTTATTATTATAAGAAATTGTATTGTATTTTTACTATCTCCTTAAGAAATAATACATTCATTCAATCTATCTCTTTACTATAATTTATATAAAAATTGATTATCTTTAAAATTAAAAGTTTTTATTATTCAAATATTTCATATATTTCAAATTCATATAATTATTTGAATTTTTATGTAAAATATATTATTGTAACTAATTAATATTTGATTATGGATTAATTTATATTAAGTTAATTCACAATTAATCATTAAATTGCTTATATTAAATTTTAAAAATAATCAAAATTAATTACATGAAGCTAAATTTATGTTCTATTAATAATATAAATTTCAATTATATCTCAAAATAATTTTTAAATATTTTATTAAATTTAATTAAAATATAAAAATGAAGAAAGTAATTTAAAAAAAATTATTTAAAGATTTAGATGTCATCTAAATTATAAATTTTTCTTTTTTTTTAAATTATTTTCATTTAATTCTCATTCTCACAAATAAATATAAACAGATAAAAATTATATTATAATAAAATAAAAATTGCCTTTAATTTAAAAAAAATATAATTATTTTTCCAGAAATTTCAAAAATACTATTTAATATAAAAATTAAAAAAATAATTTTTCTGTATTAATATACAAATGTCAGATATTTCACCAACTCAAAAAAATAATCCTGAAAATAATGAAGAAAAAGTAATTAAAATAAATATTATATAATAATTTTTAAAAGGAAGAAGATGAAGATAATTGGAATAGCTATGATGATGATTTTTATGAGGAAAATGAAGAAATAAAAAATAATGAAATTGAAGATAAAAAAGAGGATAAAAAAGAAGATGAAAAGAGGTCAACAGACATTAAAGAAATTAAACAAAATCAAGATTATAATCAAGAAAATTATAAAATTGAAAATTCTTTTAGAAATAAAAATGATTATTTTGTAAATAAAACTTCAAGATATAAATATAATAATAAATATTATAAACAAAGACAATATTTTAATAATAATAATTATAAAAATGATTTTAATTTAAAAAAATCTTTTAATTCTTTTCCAAAATTTTATGAAAATGATAAGCCACAAAAATATTATGATAAATATAATTCTAAAAATAATAGATATGAACAATCTTTTAAAAAAGGTTATTCTGAATCTAATGATGATTTAGGTTATAAAACTTTTTCAGGAAGATTTAAACATTTTAATAGTGAAAATGATTTAAAAACACCTGAAAAAAATATTATTGAATATGAAATTGATAATAATTATATATATAATGATAAAAAAGATACTTATGAACCTGATAAATTGAAATATATAAATACAAAAAGTGAAAGTAATGATAATGTAAAAGATTTAAATAAAAAAGAAGATTTATTTTTGGAAAAATTTAATAAATTTTCTGAACAAAATATTCCAACTGATAATAAAGAAGTTAAAAAAGAAAGAAAAAAAAGCTATAATTTTTATCATAAAAGTAAAAGTAATAGTAATTTATCATATGATTTTGATTATTATCAAGAAGATATTGGAGAAAAATATTATAATAGCAGAAAAACTTCTTTTAATCGAAAACAATCATATAAAAAAAATTATAATTATAATAATAACTATTCAAATTATAATAATAACTATTCAAATTATAATAATAACTATTCAAATTATAATAATAATTATGCAAATTATAATAATAACTATTCAAATTATAATAATAATTATGCAAATTATAATTCTCAATATTTTAATGAAGATGCAATTATAAATGCATTAACTAATAAAAAAGATGATAAAGAAAATAATAATTATGAAGATGAAAAAAAATATAATAATGAAAAAAATGAAAATAAAATAAATGAAAAGAAAGAAATAGAGAAAAAAACAAAATTAGAAAAGAAAAATGTAAAGAAAAAAGAAGAAGTTAAAAAAGAAAATAATAGAGTTAATAAAAAAGAAAATTTACATGAGAAAGTAACTACAAACTTTTCCTCGAATGCAAAAAATTTAAAAGATTTATTAGGATAATTAATAATATTAATTTTAATTTAGACATATTTTAATAATAGTAAAAATAATTAAATTTTTTTTTGATAAAAAAAAATAATACACAAATTATAAAAAATGGATAAAGAATATAATTCACCAAATGTACAATCAATAATGAATAAAGTAACTTTATTCATATCTAAACAACATATAATAAATTATTTTATAGAAATATTTAAAACATTAAGTAATGAAAATAATTTAATTGAATTAATAACATTTTTTAATTATATGAAATTACCAATTTTTATTTGTAAAAAAATATTTTTTCCATTTTCTAAAAATGATGTATTAAATCAAAATTCATTTTTAAAATTATTTTGTGGATTATATTTAGGAAATTTTTTAGATAAAATAACCAATATATTCTTTATTCTTGATTTTAATCATGATAGAATTATCCAATTAGATGATGTAAAATTAATATTATATCATTTCCATATATTAAATAAAACTTATTCAAATGAATCTGATTTAAATTTATTAGATAATTTAATCGATAATTTTTTTTCAGAAAAAAATTCACTTTCATTTGAAGAATATTTGGAGATTATAAAATATAAAAATAGTGATATAATATTTATTTTAATATTAATATTTTATAAATATATTCCATTTACAGAATACGAAATTCACATTTTAGTTAATAATAATAATCAGAAAAATATTAATAAAAAATTTCCTAAAATTGAATTAAATGAAGATGATTTAAATGAAATATTTCCTCCAACAAAAAATGTTTTTGTATATTCAGAAACTGTTTTAGGAATTACTAATTTGACTTATCAAGAAGAAATTAATGATGATGAATTAATAATTGATGAATTAAATCAAATTGAAAATGATTGGAAAAATATAAAAAAAAAAATTGAAATTTGTAATAGTAATCATATTACTTTAAATAAATATAATTCAACATTACATTTAAATTTTTATGATAAAAGATCTAAATCTGAAAAAAATAATTTATCATCTAAAGTACTTAATAAAAGTTCAACTTTTTTAAAAAAAATACATAATATTTCTAATGAATTTAATGATTATTGTAAAATTTTTTTTAATGAAAATTCAGATAATTTTACTAAATATGAAGTTTTTTATTATAAAAATATTATTTTTCTTTTTAAAGTTTTTGTAAATGAGTTCAGAACTTTTAAAATATTTTATAAAGTAATTATTTTAAAAAAAGTTTTATATTTATCTATTCAAAATAAATCTACTATAATAATAAATTATATTATTAAAAAAAATCCAGAGTTCTTAGCAATTCAAACATCAAAAGAAGGAAAAGCAAATAAATTATATAATTTAATATTAAGTGATTCTAATTATAGGAAAATAGAACAAAATTATATTCCATATAATACAATAGCAAAAGGAACTTATGGTGAAATAATATTATCAAAAAAAAAAGATACTGAAGAAATTTATGCTGTTAAAATAATAAATAAAAAATATTCCCATTCTCTAAAAGACCAAAGTCCAATTTATTGGGAAATGGATATATCAAAATTATTAATTAATATAAATAATGATTATATAATTAAAATTTATGATACTTTCGAATCAGTTGATCATTGTTATATTGTAATGGAATATTTTAAAGATGATTTATATACTTTTATCTATAAAAATAATATTGATGATAAAAATAAATTATTAATTATAAAACAATTATCAGAAAGTATTTATACATTAAGAAAATTTGGTATAATTCATAGAGATTTAAAATTAGAAAATATTGGAATTGTTAATAATAATAATAATTTTCAAATTAAATTATTTGATTTTGGTTTATCCAAAATTATTGGTAATTATGAAAAAACAAATGAAACTTATGGTTCATTGTTTTATTTCACTCCTGAAGTTTTAAAACATGAATATTATGATTATAAAATTGATATTTGGACTTTTGGAATTATTGTTTATTATTTAATGTTTAAAAAATTTCCATTTGAAAACAAAAATAATAATGATGAAACACAGACAGAAAGAGTGAAATATTTTATAGATAAATTAAGTCATATTAATAAAATTAATATTGAAGAAAAAAATGTCAAAAATAAAGAACAACAAAAAATGGTAGAAATAATACAAAAAACTTTAATTAAAGATTATAATAAAAGATGTAGTATTAATGATATAATATTACTTTTAAAATCTTCATAATTTAATATATATTATTTCATAAATTGTAAATTTATTAATAATATAAAATTAGTTCAAATAATTTAGTCTCATTATAATATTACTTAATCTAACTAAATCAATTAGTTGTGGATTTTGATTTTTATTGTTATACAAAAATAACTTAAATTATACGTTAATATTATATTTAAATTATTTATATTAAATTTAAATTATTTATATTATATTAATAATTTCTAAAAAATTAAAAAAATTTTTTTAAAATGAAAAAATGAATAAATTTTTAATATAAATTGAAATTAATAATTAATACATGGAATCACCTTTTTCTTTATTATTAGAAAATATACTAAAATCATTTTTACAAGACTATATAAAAAAAAATGGATTAATTTTAGATTCATTTAGTTTTCTTGATACAAATTTAAGATTAAAAAATGTCGAATTAAAAAGTCAAATTAAAGAAATAAATAATATTTCAATAGAATTATTAAATGGAATAATTTATGATATTAGCATAGAAGGTTCAATATTACATAATAATGTTAATATAGAATTATCAAACATTTCAATTTGTTTATATATACCATCAATTGACCAATTATTATATTCTTATCCTAAATCTAAAATTTTAAAAGATGATCCCTGTATAAAATATAGTTTTAAAAAAAATCAAATTAATAGTTTATTTGATTTTCTTTGTGGGATAAATTATATTAAATTTAAAATTTATAATTTATCACTTAATGTTTTTATTAATATTGAAAATATTTTAGTTAATTTATCATTTCATATAGATAATATTTTATGGAAAACCGTTTATAAAGAAAATGATGAATTATGTACTTCATTTTTAGATATTAAAAGTATAAATTTAAATGTTAATTTTACTGAAATATCATTATTGGAACCAATTAAAGATATAATAAATAGAAAAGGGAATATTGATAATGAATGTCAAGTTATTAATGAAATGAATTTAAATTTAAAAATTATTACAAATAAATATAGGTTTGAAAAAATTGATTATATGAATCAAAGTGATTTTGATTCATATGAAAATTTTAGTGAATTTAATCAAAATAATAAATTTATATTAAATTTTAAGGGAACTCATTTACAAGTTTCAAATTTGTTCATATTAAATACACTCACAATAATAAAAAAAATTCAAATTAAAAAAAAATTAAAATTAGATTTATTAAAAAGTGGAAAAGCAAAATTAAATAGAATAAAAAATAAATTTGTAGGTGATAAAAACATAATAAAAAATAAAGGATATAAATTTAAAAATTCATCAAATACAACAATTCAAACTTATATAACAATATTTAAATATTTAACATATATTTCATTAATAATGAAACAAAAAAAAATAATAGATTTTGATTTAAATTTTTACACATGTGAAAAATTAATAACAGAATATCGTTTTAATAGATTAAAAGAAGAACATTTTATTTTGGATTATTTAATAGAACAAAATGTTTCAAATTATGTAAATTCTCCTCCAATTTCTGGTTCATCATCAATATTTTTAAATATGGATAATTTTAAAGATTTAAAACTTCCAACTCAAAATAAAACTTTAAAAGCTTTTATGTTATTTATTCTTGAAAAATTTATAGTTTGTAAAAAGTGTTTAGATAATTATATTTCATATGATGATTTTTATTTTTTTCATATTAATTTTGATAATTTTATTTTAGATTTAACTAGAAAAATTAAAACGAATACTAATTATGATGAAGAATATTTTGAAAGTTTTGATGAAGATAATGATGAACTTTATATTAGTAATCTTGAAAAATCAATTAGAAGTATAAGAGATAATATTTTTGGTGAAAGTTTTAAAGTTAATGTTAATGATCATGAAAACTATAAATCTACAAATATTTTATTACAGTTAAAAATAGATAATTTTAATACTTACTTTTATACAAATATGAATGAACATTTTCTTATTAATATTAAATTTTTATCATTAAAAATTTATAATTATTCATATATTGATATTAGTAATGATATTAATTATAATATTAATAATCATAGATTTGAAAATAAAGAAAAAGATGATAAAAGTTTTAATGACAGTTATTTTTCTGATATAAGTAAAATTTTAAGTTCAAGAAAAAATTTAAATGAATCAAATAATTCTTCAAAAAAACCATATAATTTTTATATTATTCCATTATTAAAAATAGAATATGACTCTCAAATTACTTTATTTATAATCAATCAAAAAATGATAAAATTACAAATTTTAATTTCAGATATTATTTTAGTTACAGAAGTTTTTGTATATTATTTAACTTATTTATTTATTATTAGTATAATGAGACCAATAAATAATTATAATAATCGTTTATTTTATCCTGAAGAATTAAAAAAAGAAAATATAAAAGAAAATAATGAAGAAGAATCTCAAAAGAATTTTATTCCTTTTGAAACTCTTTCAGTTGTAATTAATCAAATTATTATTCATATGTCAAGTTCAAATCATACTGAAATTTCTTTATCCAAAGAATCAATTTTATTGCAATTAAATAATTTAAATTTTACTTTAAAACAATTATCAATTGTATTTGGAATAGAAGAAATTTTAATTGGTTGTATAAAAAATCATTCATTTTTTGATTTTTATTATTTTAAGAATAATTTGGAATATCAAACTACAATTTTTAATATTTTTGATATAAGTCAATCAATAAATTTTGATGATTTTAATAAAAATAAAGTAGAAATTCCATTAAATTCAATTATAATTGAAATAACTAAAAAAGATATTGATAATTTATATACTTTTTATGCTTCTTTGATTTCTTTAGATAAATTGATGGCAAAATTTGATAATAATGATAATATTATATTGGATAATTTAAATATTAAAAGTCCACAAACAAATAATTTTCCAAATAAATCAAAAAAAAGAAGTAGTTATCAATTTGATGATACAAATATTTTATTTAAAAATTTATTAGTTACTCAAGATTCATCAAAAAAATTTTGTTTATTTAAAATTGATAAAATAATAATTTATCTAAGATTTGAAAAATTAAAACCAGAAGAAGAATTACAAAATAATCCAGAAAAAATACAATTTAAACATATAATTACAATAATAAATAAAATTAATTTTGTTATAATGACATCTAAAAATGATATATCTCTTTTATTATCTTTTGACTCAATTCATATATTTCATCAAAATAAATATTTATTAAAATTACTTGAGTCAAAAGATCCATATATTAAAAATGATTTAGATAATCATAGTCCATCTCATAAAAAATCTAAAATTATAATAAATGATGATTCAGAAAATAATATAAAAGAAATTAAAAAATATATTCAAACATATACACTTGATAAAGATATTGATTTTTTTTTAAATTGTTCAATATTTTTTACTAAAAATAAAATAGATTCAAGATTATTTATTTTTATGCCTACTATTTCATTATATTTTGATTATATTTTATTTAGAAGTTTACTTTATTTTTTAAATTTTGAAAAAAATAAATATATAAATTATTTTAATGAATGTATATTAGAACAATTAGCAATAATAATGGAAATGTATAGAAAAAGATATAATGTGACAGAAAATGGAATACTTGAACCAAAGGAAAAAGATAAAAAAGTAATATCAATTTATTCATATATATTTAGTATTGAAATGAATTTTATAGAAAAAAGAAAAATTTTTATGAAATTAATATTATATAACATAACATTTTCATTCAAAAATGATTATTTATTATTTTTATCAGAAAT
>Ga0256407_10014170_pt1 | contig 10539 bp, 11 predicted proteins | sample RumenRJG_04DNA_FD_193489 | JGI IMG/M metagenome (GOLD analysis project Ga0256407, IMG submission 193489) | Bovine rumen microbial communities from Lethbridge, Alberta, Canada - RJG_04 | ecosystem: Host-associated > Mammals > Digestive system > Stomach > Rumen | place: Canada: Alberta... | reverse complement strand
CACCCACATTCAGGATTTCCCCATCTATTAGCCTTTACTATGACTCGCTGTCGGGTGCAAAAGTATTACAAAATCCTGAGATAACCAAATATAAGCACTTATCTTGACTGTCACACATAACGCTGATGCATTTCCTTGACGCGCCGCCTGACTTCCTGTCGGACATATTCGGGAGTCAGCACTTCCACTTCATCTCCCATCGACAAAATGGCTTGTACGAAATCATAGGTCGGGGCCAGCCGTAATTCAAAGACAGAGTAGTTGGCTGTCTGCTCAATCTCCCGCTGTGAGTGGTGCAGTGGAAGCGAACGCAGGTATTCACGGCGATGATTGATGTCATAGACTTTCATGTGGATTGTCTCAACATCATATTCCTCTGGTTCCACGATGATGCCAAAAGCATTGGTGAAATAGTCGTCAACAGAAAAGCCTCTCGGCATCTTGAACGTAGCATCCGTTTGTCCCAATGTCACAATCCGATCCAATGCATAGCGGCGAATGCGGCCTTGATTCGTTAGTTCTGTTGGCTCTTTACCCTTAGGCTTATTCTCCATTACACCAACGACATACCACCGCTGGCGGAACACACGGACACAATAAGGCTCCAGCAAAATATCGCGCGGTTCCTTGTCAAAATAGTCCTGATAAGTCACTGCCAGCACACGGTTATCCCTCATGGCATTCAGCACCTCCAACAGATAATCATTACCCGAAGGAATATCTTCAAACATCACCCGTTCACGCAGTCCACGACTGTCCTGCAAGAGCCCGTTTACAGCAAAGGCAGACAACAGCCAGTCCTTCACCCTGTCGTTCTCTAACCAGTCGCGTTGTACAATGCGATAGCGATAGCCATTACGGGCATCAGAGGAAATATCGATATCGAATGTCTCCTCTATCGCCCTCAAGCAGTCCGCGAACGTCCGCTTGGGCAGCGATGTACCTAATACATTTTGCGAACTTCGCTCCCACCGCTCTGCAAACTCCTTGTAAGTCAGTCCCTTGGGATTCTGGTACAGCTCGCTCAGTATCCAGATATGTCTTCTTAAATAATCCTTCATGCTGCAAAGTTACGATTAAACGAATGAAATACAAAAGAAAAGCCTGTTTTTCTTTTTATTTCTGAGAGATAGTAACTTCGGCATTAGCCAAAGGTACGATTTTATTTGAAAACACGAGCACGTTCTTCGTATTTCTGAATCACTTCCAAAATCTGTTTCTTGGCATCGACCCGCTTCTTCTTCCAAAGAAAAGCCCACCCCCCAATGACCGATACGGTGATAAAAAATGATTCAATACCAAAGAAGGCAAGACGGTCTCGGATTCCGACACCCAGAAGGACACACACAATTCCTCCCACGAACAACGTCGCAGGAAAGGTAAAGTACGATAGTTTCGTGAAATCATCAAAATCAGGTTCTAGGTCCTCGATGATGCCGCTGAAATCTATTCCTTGGAACTCTGCGTCACTTAGTTCCCTGCCCAAGATCTTGTTTACTTGCTGACGTATTTCTTTCTTTTCATCCATAGTTGTTTATTTTTTGATTACTGGCTGCAAAATTAGTTCGTGGCTATGCGAAAATCCCGCATAGCCACAACATTTTTTACCAAAAGATGCGAACAGGATTCCGGCAAACAACCGAACAGAATCTCCACAAATAACCGAACAAATTCTCTACAAATAACCGAAAAGTTTGAGTTTTATTTGCGTAATTAAATAATTATCAGTAATTTTGCCCCAAAATCGATGTACTATAAGAAAATGGCGGCAGAATACAAACCAAGAATAGCGGACGGACTCCTCTCTCGTAAACTTGCAGGGAAGGGAGCCGTGCTTATAGAAGGCCCTAAATGGTGCGGTAAGACCACAACTGCCAAGCAACAATCCAAGAGTATACTTGACTTAGGAGATAGTGGCGTTCTAAACCAGAGTCGGCAAATGATAGAAATCAGTTCCCAGACCCTTTTGCAGGGAGCAACACCACGATTAATAGATGAATGGCAGACCTTGCCCTCACTTTGGGACTGTATACGTAGTGAGGTGGATAAGCGTGGCGCATTCTCCCAATTTATACTTACAGGCTCTTCCGTTCTGCCACAAGCCGACGAAACAACCCATAGCGGAACAGGTCGTTTTGCACGGATAAAAATGCGGCCTATGAGTTTGTTCGAATCAGGGGAATCTGCAGGAAATGTGAGTCTGCGTGAACTGTTTGAGGGAAAGACTTTTGAACCACAAACGAATCTCCTCGATTTACATGCAATTGCTTATCTGACGTGCCGAGGCGGCTGGCCTCAAGCCACATTGCTTGATGGAGATGTTGCTTTAGACCAGGCTTTCGACTATGTGGATTCTGTGGTAGAACGCGATATACAGCGAGTGGACGGTATCAGACGTAATCCTGAACGTGCACGGCTTTTGTTGCGTTCGTATGCAAGAAACATTTCACAACAAGTTTCCTATGCAACTATCAAAGCAGACATGCAGTCGAACGATGCCAAAACACTTGATGAAGACACAGTAGCCGACTATATCAAAGCCTTGAAACGCCTTTTTGTGGTGGAAGATCTGATTGCCTGGAATCCTAACATTCGCAGTAAGTCGGCCATCCGTACCAGCGATACACGGCATTTTGTTGATCCCAGCATTGGAACGGCATCTCTTGGTTTGGGACCCGATGACTTGGTAAACGACCTGAATTCGTTTGGCCTCTTCTTCGAGGATTTGGCTGTTCGCGACTTGCGTGTCTATGCTGAAGCACTCGACGGTAGCCTTTATCACTATCGCGACAGTTCAGGTTTGGAATGCGACACTGTTTTGCATCGTCGCAATGGTACCTATGCCCTGATTGAGGTGAAACTCGGTGGTGAGAAACTGATAGAAGACGGCGTGAGGGCATTGAAAACGTTTTCTGAAACGATTGACACCACCCGCATGAAGTCCCCTTCTTTCATGATGGTTCTCACGGCTGTTGGTCAATACGCATACCAACGACCAGATGGCATCTTCGTCGTCCCAATTGGCTGCTTAAAAGAGTGATCGGCAACGGTCTGTCTCGTTCTCCGGATTTAAGAGCACCAGTGAACTCTATCGCTTAAGAAACTCTGCAATCACCTTGTGCCAAAAGTCCCACGAATAGCCTACGGATGGATGGTTCACAGGCGTAATCTTTACCTTGGTGCCGTCTTTCAGGGCATAGTTGCCACACTTGTTGATGTTACCATCCACAACTATGTCCGCATTCCACGACCAGCGTTCGCCAGCAGGCATAAAGCCCCAAAGACGAGAGCCCCACACGATGACATACTGCGGACGGTACTGTTCCAATACTTCAAAGAACGGCTCTGCCGCCTCTTCATATTGTTTGCCTGTTCCTGCCTCACGAGGCCCGCCCATCGCCGCCTGCAGATAGTTGTAGAACACCACGGAGTTCCAGATCTTCTTCCGTTCCGCCCAGTCCGTCTCATGTCCAACCAACGACCGTTCAAACTTCAGGTACGTTGACATCCACCGCTGTCTGTCCAGCGCTTCATTCAGATAGTCACTCACCACGCCGTTCGTAAAGGCGCAGCACTCTGGATGCACTCTTGCATTACTGCAATCAGCACATCCCTCCTCGCAGTAATGACTCTCCCCAAGAATCATCACCCGCTTGCCGAAAATGCCGCCCGAAGTGTAGGCAGAGCCTACAAAGGGTTTGAAAAAGATGTTGCCCATATCTTACCTTGTTGTTTTCTGTTTAACCCATTTGAATCCGTCCGTTTTAGTAATCACTGCCACGTCTATAGGCTCTCCCACCGCTGTTCTTTATGGCGTAGTTGACACACTTGTTCAGCCTTAAGCTGCATTTCCAAATGCTTCTTTTTGCTCTGTTAGGATTTCAATTACTTCCTGAAGGTTCTTAATTTGGTTCTTTAATTTCTCAATATCTTCATTGTTGGCTCTATTCTTACTTTGAGCACGGCGAAGAGCTTCTTCTAAGTCCCGATTAATTTCTTTTTGCTTGTTAATTGCAGCTTGTAGTTTTTTAATAATTTCTCTGTACATGCGATCTTTTTCCTCTTGCTCCCTTTTGGCTTTTTTCTTCGCTCTGTAGTAAGCAATTCCTCCACCAACAACAAGAATTCCACCAACAACAGCCCCAATACCAGTAGCTGATAAACCTGCACCAGCAGCAACTGCTCCACCGCCTGCGGCACCAGCTGCAGATAATGCCGCAATACCTAATCCTGACAATACCGTACCACTTACAACTGCTGCACTGCCAGCGGTGATTCCTGCACTGATAGCTAAGGCACTTGATGTTACACCTGTAACTGCTACGTATTTCCAGGTGTTGGAAGAATCTTTGTAAATACCAGTAGTTTCTTTAAGAGATTTGGATGGGTCGTTGATCACTTTTGATGCACCATCCACCATAAATTTAATTTTTGCAAGTTCTTTGTTCATACGATTTTTATTTATTATCAAACATTTTTTCTAAATCGGCAAGTTCTTTTGCAGTAACTTTGTCAAGTTCTTCATTGATAAATTGTTCCTTAACTTTAGTGATGAATCTGATGTCGGAGAACAAACGCCATAATGTAACAAGAAGTCCGCCTATGTCAAGTTTCTTTAAAGCGTCTCCCACATTGCCTGAATAAGCGTTTACTCCTACATACGCAAGATTTATACTAGAAGATATAACGTTCGAGTACAAAAGAATTTTTCTCGTTCGAACTTCATAGAAATCCCTACGATGGTCTTTTTCTGGATTGTAGAAAAATCCATGTAGTAAAGAAATTAGCATATTGATTAATATGGCGAAGGCTGCTTGAGAACCAACACGTGCCGCATCTTTGGCAAGACACAAAGCATCGTATTGCTCACTATACAATTTGCCCGCTAATTCTGGGCTAAAAGTGTCAAGAAGAGGAATAGGTAGTCCTCTTTCGGTAAAGACATCAGACTTTAAATGAGCATATTGGGCAAACAAGGCAGCAGGAAGTCGATATTTGTCTTCTCTTAAACTATCATAGACTTCATAGAACATTACAGCAGCAGGAATCTTTTCCCCAAAGACGCCACCGGGATATTCAACACGATATGTCCCATAATTAAATTTTCTTGAACAAGTTATAGTACATGTCATAAGATTTGCAGTGCCAAAAATCCAACCTAAAATTGGATCATGTCCTAATGTATTCTGCCTATGGGCACCCCTACCTCCATCCTCAAATCCTTCAGGACTACCATTTTGGGCATCATAAGGACATCTCCATTGAGTCTTACCGCCATCTGTTCTTTTATATTGTCCAAAAATGATGTCCTTCCATGTTGGATACTTTTCACTATTTATGTTCTCTTTATCACTATGCTCAGAATTCCAAGTATTAAGTTCATCTTTTTTTTGCGCGTCACCTTCATAGCTACTAATACGTTCGCCTCTATCCCCTAAATCTCCTAAAACTTCTTGAATGACTATCCATCTTGCTGTCTGTAGTGCTACTGCTATCATAAGGAAGGCAATGTCGACTTTACTCAGTTTTGTTTTTTGTGCAAATTCATCGTTAATTCTCGCTATTTCCTCTTGACAATATTGAAATTCTTTTGCACTCAGCAAGTCTTCAAGTATGACCTCTCCTTCGATAGCCTCATTTGCTTTTTCTAACATATTGTTCCATGCAGGGATCTCACTCAGTGAGATTTTTTCATCAGTCAAGAATTCGGTATTGTCAATAATATCGATACACTCTTGTTTTGTTATAGGATTAAGAATTTTTACTGGATTTAAGCCTTTTTCCTTTGCCAATTTTAGTGCCTTTACCCGAAGTTCTTCTGACTTATGATATAATTCGCTTAGTTCTTGGTCTTGAGATTTACAATCAGCATTTAGCATGTCCGTTGCTGTTTTCAACAACTCACTTCTTTGCTGAAGTTCTTGCAACTCATCTTGTTGCATCTTTATGATTTTATTTCGGTCAAGTTCTTCTTGACTATATTTATATATGCCTTTACGCTCCATTGAAAATTTTAGATTTTGAAAGTCCTGATTCGTCTGCTCGTCAAAATATAATTTAAAAGTACTTTTTGTCCTTGTTCAAAGAGTGTGAACGATTTTCCTGTGCCCGTCCTTTATGGATAATTATTTAATAGAGTTCAAATATCCATGTAGATTATTATATATTTTACGAGGACTACTAAATGGAATATATTCATAAATAATCCCATTCGAGTCTTGTAAGATAAGTATGCCATCAATCCCTAATGGAGATATAACATACATATTTGAAGGGAATGATGGACTGTTCTTTCTTTCATTCAAAGTTGCTTTGACAACACTTAGTTCTTTGCTGCTTTCAATTCCAAGAAACAATTCACTGCCATATCTCCTTATTTTAGAATCTCCTATAAAATCTAAATAATCCTTGGCAATAGTTAGACCTAATGCTTTTTCTGCACTTTCTTTTGAACTGTCTCCAAATATAAAACTAAACAATCCCATATTATTTATGTGTTAGAATTTTAAAACATTTTACTTCTTGCTTTCCAATACTCTTTCTTAATTCTAGCAAATTCTTGCCTGTCAATTTTTGAGCATGTAAGGTTAGTGTGTAACGTCTTATAATACTCCTTATGGACAGAATAGGGCAATTCAACCAAAAGACTATTGGGATCTTGTCCTGAATGATGGAGTTCCATTGAATTAATCTCTCCTTTATATTCAATTAAAGGTTGCCCTCCGCGTGACATAGTTACCTTATTCGTATGCTTGTCAGATGTTCCTTCATCGATCATATTCCCTTTTAATTTTGGATCGATCAAAGCTCTTCTATTACCGACTACAGTCTCTTTCAAATTACGTTGTATATAGATATTTGCTATATTTTTGTTTTCTATCCATTGTATTGCCTCGTTTGACCATCCTGTCTTAAATTTGATCTTTAGTATTTCGCCAAAAGACATCTTGCAAACACCCGTTTTTCCAATCATGTTGACCATTGATATCGTACTTGGAATAAAATACAAGAGTCGTAAAATGGCATAAACAGGTAATAATGTGGCAAGGATAAATATCAACGATAGTAAAAACCATAATAACCAAATAAGAATTGGCCATCCTGTTTGATAGTGACATTCCCACTTTGCAATAATATTATTTGAGTTTTGCAAATCAACATCATTGGCAATGTCCAATTCATTACCTTTTACTAAAACGTACCCAATAAGCGTAGTGTCACCGAATATCGGAGGAACCGATAATTCTATTTTACATTCTTTTAATATTGAATCAGCTTTGAATATAATTGCTTCACTTTTATATCTTTTCCCATTAATTGCTATTTCGACACCTTCTATGGGGCTAAAAAGAGTATCAGAAAATTGAATATATGCTTCTGATTTCGAGCGAACGCCATCTTCATTGAATTCAATTTCCAAATCTTTTGAAAAAGAAACGGTATCAGACATTAGCCACGAAAATGGCGGGTATTCCAAACTCTTTACGAGGATATTGGGGCGGCTTGATAATAAACCGACAAAAGGTTCATCAAATGTTTCAGAGCCAAAATCAAATAAAGGTAATTGCTCTTTATTCTCTTTACACGATTCTATGGAACAGACCATGAAAAGAATTAAAATATACAATACTTTTTTCATTTCTTTTCTCTTATAGTCATTTTGCGAACACCAATATTCTCAATTGTAAAGTTCATTGTCTCAGGAGTAAAAAAGACCAATGGGTATTTTCCTTTATTATATTTTATTCTTAATTTGTATTGTACTTGTAAAGGAAGTTCCATTAGTGGTTTTAATTCTTGAATGTCAAAAACTACATATCGTTCCTTCCAGTTCCTTTGGGGATTTGCCAATTTGTAAAAAGGGTTGTCATCAAGTTGGATAGAGAAATCGATATCTTTATTAAATATTTGAGTGTTATTTGATGTAAAATACAATTTGACCCGTTTCTTGTTTTTGATATTAGTTTTAAGATTAAGGCCCGATTTAATGAACGAAACATTGACATTCATCGATTCTATTAACCACATCTGTTCTGTTGATTCAATAATATTACAGATTGGTTGTTCCTTTGCATGGGGAGTTAGCATCACGTAGAATGAAAAGAAATATTTATTTTTAGCTATTGTTCCCCATTCAGACAATGTCTGATATAAAGATTCTTTGGATGGACCACAATTATGTAAGCCATCTGTCAATAAAAATAGATAATTAATTTTGGATGCATCTATTTCATCTATACCCTTTTCCCATGCATCTGCAATATTCGTATCCCCAGGTCTTACAGAAAGATTCTGGATGTTATCTATTAAAGTCTTTTTGTTTTTTAATGTACCCCTTATCGGTTGATGAGGCAGATTTGTAAATGGTATAATAACAATTTCTGTTGTGGGATTATTTATTGAATTGATAGTATTGGTCAATTCCGTCTTTACTTTTTTGAATATATCTGGTGTATTTATATTCCCTTTTCCTTCCATTGAAGCTGTGACATCAACCAAATAGATTCTTTTTTCATTCAGTGTAATTTGAGAAAACGCGGAAAGGCAAAGAAATATAAGCAAATAAACAACGCTTATCCTTTTTAAACATATCTTATCCAATATTGTTGCTTTCCTCGTATTCCCACTCCCGCACTTGGGACAATGCGGCAGGTTGATGCCTGCCCTGATGCCGCCCTCGGTGTAGAAGGCTTCGAAGGTTTCGCCACAGTCCTTGCACTTGAATGTTGCTTTTCCCATTTTTGTGAGCATAATATGTACCTCCTTTCTTTAGTTATTCCTGCCATAGGGGTGTGCCGTCGTTGTGGGTGAAGGCTTTGACAAGAGCGTCCATGCCTTCCTGATTGCCAGCATTCTTGGCACGAAGGAAGGCGGCTTGGGGCACGCCACGGGAGTTTCCGTAAGGATGCTGGAAGCCTGAGTAATGCTGGTTGATCCACGCGGTCAGTTCTTCTGAGGTCATGGTCTTGCCCTGTCGCGTCAGAGAGACTGCAAGTTCTATGACGCCTTCATATACCTTTTCTTTTAATTCTGTTTCTTTCATCATCGTTTTAAGTTTTTAGTTCCTATAAACACTGAGGCGCAGACTCGCGCCAATATTCTGCAACGGAGGTCCTGAGAAAACCTTGAAGGTGGAATATGACAGAAGTCCGCGCCTATGATAGCGCGGAAACAACTGCACGACACTCCCCACCTTCACTTTCTGCCCACGTTCGTAGCAGGCAAGGAGTTTCTCAGGTTCCCGATTGGTGAGAATGAAGCACGGTGCTTCGCTGTTCAGTATGTCAATGAAACGGCATGTAATCCGTATCCAACTGCAAAAATACGAATTATTTCCAAATTGACAATGTAAAAAGCGAAAAAAATTATACTCCTGTCAATATTCCTTTTGTCAGCAGTTAGTCATGATACCCTTGATAGCCGAGGAAACCATACTTGTTGCCCTCGGCATTGATAATCCTGGAGTTGTGCGACTGCTGTTCTTTATTGATACTGCTGCGGATGGGCATTTCCTTGTAGCCATAAGGCTGTAGCAAGAGTTTGTTGATCTCTTGCAGCAACGGGCGACCTACCTCGCCATCGTCAGCACCTACTCCTGAGCGCTGTCCTGTGCGGTCGCCCGTTGCCACATTCTCCGTGTAGCTCTCCTGCAACTTACCATCGGCATAGCGAATACAGAACATCCACTGTTCTGACGGGCGGTTCAGCCTACAAGTCCAAAGACCGCAGGGCTGATGATTTTCATCAAACGCAAACGAGAAGATCTGCATATCGAGTTTGAGGTCTTTCGCCTTGCCTGTCAGATAGCCCTCATTGAACTGAAAAGCATACTGTTTGGTTGTGGTCTTGCCACCCTCCGTCTCTCGCCATGAATAGTTCATCGGGCCGTTGAGTAATCCGTTCTTATAGTTGAGGGTGATTTTCGCTACCACCTTGTTGCCATACATGCTTCCATTGAAGGTGAGTGTCCACAGGCCTTCCAGTTTGTCATCCTTATACTGGCCTGTCTCTGTGTAAGTAGAGCCGCCATTGCGCTTGTCGATTCTCTTGTATGTGTACTTGCCGTCGAACATGCGCCTGCCGTCGTCACCCGTATAATAGGAATAGGTGGCGATGCCAGCATTGTTGTGGCCGAAGGGGCCGTTGTAGGTTTGGTGTTCATGCTGTGCGTTTACAGTCAGGGCGATAGCTGCAAATACGGCCACCGCGAGACTTCTCTGAATCATTCTTCTTTTCATTTGATACTGTCTTTAAGTAAATAAATATGAATATTACGGTGCAAAAGTATGGCTTAGGTGTGCGAAAATCCTGCATACCTGAGAAGATACAGACTTTTTTCGTAACTCTGGCCTTGCCGAACTTACTTGGCACTCGGAAATAAAAAGAAAAGCAAGCTTTCCTTTTGTATTTCTCTCGATTTTTCGTAACTTTGCCACATGATTTTGAAATATGACGTTATAGTAATCGGTGGAGGCCATGCAGGATGCGAGGCAGCAACAGCTTCCGCCAATATGGGAGCAAAGACGTTGCTGGTCACGA
>Ga0256407_10014167_pt1 | contig 10540 bp, 4 predicted proteins | sample RumenRJG_04DNA_FD_193489 | JGI IMG/M metagenome (GOLD analysis project Ga0256407, IMG submission 193489) | Bovine rumen microbial communities from Lethbridge, Alberta, Canada - RJG_04 | ecosystem: Host-associated > Mammals > Digestive system > Stomach > Rumen | place: Canada: Alberta | collected... | reverse complement strand
GCCTATTGAGATTGATGAGCTGTATGCCGGTGGTAACTTGGCACCTTATTCTATCTATGGCTTTAAGAATGAAACTCAAAAAGCTAAGGATGCTAACGGTAATGACATAGCAGACCTTGACCAGCGCATTCCTTACAGAGCTGGCGAGATTGGTGCCCGTACGACTCCTTATTGGGATCCTCGCATCAACGTCATCTCTGCGACAAGGATTGGTGCCATCTATGGTGGTGGATATGGTGCTGGCGCTACGTTGATTGGTAATCCGCATATCAATGTCAATATGACAAAGGGTAGAATCCGTGCTAAATATGCAACTTTCAAGCCAGAATACTCAAGTCTTGATGATGCCACAGATGGCGATAAATATTTGCCTATCGGCACCATTGGCTCTATCTATGGTGGTGGTAACCTGGCATCTGTCGAAGGTGATACCTATTTGGAGATTGGTACGGGCCAGTGGATAGCATCGTGGGATGCTAATGGTAACCCTGTATGGGAATCTACCACCGCTAACGGCGATAAGTACTCGTATAAGGAAAAGACGGCAGCCGTTTATTACACTCAGACAGAATGTGATAACCATAATAAGACTATTGATGGTTATATTGCCAGTGGCAAAGAGCTTACTGCAGAAGAAGTGACTAAAGTTAAGAATGCCTTGGGAACCAGTTATGTTGCAGGTGCGGAATTAACGACGAAGGATGCCAATGCCTATAATGCGACATTATCAGGTGCCAGAAAGACGACTGATGTCAAAGAAACTATTTATTACACTCAGGCAGAATGTAATGAATATAATGCAACTTTACCAGGTGCATATGATAATACTGACCCATCTACTGCAGAAGCAGCTAACACCTATAATGCAACATTATCAGGTGCTAGAAAGACGACTGATGTCAAGACTACAGTTTATTACACGCAGGCAGAATGTGATGAGTATAATTCTAATCCTTCAAATGTTAGCGGTTATATTGCCAAGCATACCAAGTTGACTGCTGAACAGGCAGATCTTGTGAATGCGGCATTGACGCCAACGTATGTTGCAGGTAATACTATTACTGAGGCAGATAGAAATGCTTATAATGCAACATTACCAAATGCTCTGAAGACGACCGACGTCAAGACTGCGGCTGTGTGGGCATGGTATGATGCAAATGGCGATGAGGTCACAACTCCTACTCTTAATCCTCGCAACACAGCCCATATTACTGGTAATGTATTCGGTGGTGGCAAGGGTATTGATGCGGCAAGTGGTGATGGTGCTTTCCTGTGTGCTAAAGGCATGGTAGGCGTCGATGGCGATGGTATCGACTATCCGGAAGGCGGAACGAATGTTACCATCGGTAACGGTACGGTCACGATAGATGGTTCTGTCTATGGTGGCGGTGAGGTTGGCCGTGTGGAGAAGAATACGTCTGTAACCATCGGACTCGGAGATGGAACGGGTAATTATGGTTATCCCGTCATTTTAAAAGATGTATTCGGTGCTGGTAAGGGCGTACCAACACATGGATACTCTGCTCTGGTACGTGGTAATAGTAATGTCACTATCCAGGGCGATGCCAAGGTAGGCGGCAGCGTCTATGGTGGTGGTGAGATAGCTTCGATAGGTAGATATAATGTTGTTGGCGGACGACCGACGTCATTAAAGAATCCCAATAGTGGCAACTGTACCGTCACCGTACGAGGTTATGCAGAAATCGGTCCTAATGATATGACGATGTTCCATGTTGATGAAAACGGGGATATTGTTGCTAATGACAAGCCCGATAACTCAGGCCACGTCTTTGGTGCCGGTAAGGGAGCTACGCCTTATATCGATATAAATGGTAATGCTTGGGCTGAACCTTGGAGTATTAATAAAGATAATGGTACGGATACTTATCCTGCTGCTAAAGAAGAAGATTACCTTAAGTTCATTGAGACACTAGCCTTGGCAACTCATACCGATGTGACCATTGGTGGACATGCGTTCGTCAAGGGTGATGTCTTTGGTGGTTCTGAACAAGGCTTTGTGCAGCATGATACACATGTGACCATAGAAGGCGATTGCCAGATTGGAAACGGCTATGTGCAGATGGATGATGATGGTAAGTACTTGGATGAGTTAGCTACTCCAGTAGCCCACATGTTCGTCAACCGTCGCTATACAGATGCTGAGTGGGCGGCAGGATATTTGATTGCAGACCAAACAAAGGAGCCTGATCTATATAACAAGGTGAACGGCAATTATTATCAGCATTCTCTGCCTGAATGTGCAAGCTGGAAGTATAAGTCGCCATACGCTCCTCACGACAAGTTCGCTAACGAAGATGGTACCTATCCGGCAGGTTCTACTAAAGAAAATGCTGCAGGTGGTCGTCCGACAGCAACTAACGGACACACCTTCTATGGCAGCGTGTTCGGTGGTGGATCCGGATACTTCCCATATAAAGCTGGTGAGTGGCATTGGAAAGCTGGTGAAGTCGGTGGCAATACCTTAGTGGAAATCAAGGGTGGTCATATCCTGACTAATGTATATGGTGCTAACGAGATGACGAATGTCGATGGTAAGGCTACTGTCAAGATGACGGGCGGTACCATCGGTGTACCACGTACCTTGGGTCAGATTGCAGCTCACCCTGTGACCTGTTACCTCTTCGGAGGCGGTGCTGGTGATACGCGTGTATTCTTCAATAAGCAGACTAATGTGCAGGATGTAGAAGTAAACGTTTCTGGTGGATGGATTTACGGTTCTGTATTTGGCGGTGGTGAGGATGGTCACGTATTGCGTGATGTAACAATGAACATCAAAGGCAATGCTATTGATAAAACCAAGACCTATGCAGAGGCGTATGAAGATCTTTACGCAGGTAAAGCTACCAGGATTGGTACTTGGGGCACCTCTTACGTGGAAGGTAACGTCTTCGGTGGTGGTCGTGGCTTCGGTGCTGATGCCTATACAGCTGGTAATGTGGCAGGTTCGGTGACCATGAACATTGAAGGCGGTGAGATTCTCGGCTCTGTCTATGGTGGTGGTCGTCTGGGCTCTGTGGGCTATGGACTGTTTGCAAAAACAGAGACGGATGGCTATGGCAAGATGCGTGCAGATACTGACACTGAGACAGGATTCAGTACGAGTGGATTCTTTACCAAGGGTCGCGGCCACATCGACATCACTATCAATGGCGGTACGATTGGTAACAAATGGGAGTACGTGATTCCAAATACTGCTGATAATACTGCTGCGGGTATTACTGCCAATAAGGCTGTTGCAACTTGGGATGCTACTGATTGGACCAAGTGGAAGAAGTATAAGAACATTCCAAATACCGAGTTTGTATATGACTCAGGCCTAAAGCTCTATCGTCTGTCGCACACCAAGGGCGGTAACGTCTTTGCCGGTGGTATGGGACGTATGTATCAGTTGGATGGCACAACTGCTATCTCTGCTGTTGACTGGTGGAAGCTGGGTAACGTGAAGAGTACCAAGCTGACCATCAATGGCGGCACTATCAAGAGTAGCGTCTATGGTGGTTCTGAGCTGGGTATGACCCAAGGTACTCACGTGGTCAAAGATGCTGATGGTAATGCGATAAAAGATGCCAATAATAAGGATGTCGTCGCATCTACTGAGGTCATCGTAAATGGTGGCACTATTGGTACGAAACTAACGGGTACAGTCAGTGTTCCGGCAGTGAATGCAAATGATCCAGCCATCTCTGTAAATAATGTCACTCGCTATACCTATGGCAGTGTCTTTGGCGGTGGTTATGGTAGTACTGTAGAATCTCTCACTCCTACAGGTAAAGCAGTTTCTTATCCTAAGTATATTGCTGGTCGCGTGAAGGGTGGAACCAGAGTCACCATGACTGGTGGTGAGGTCTTGGCCAGCGTCTTTGGTGGTGGCGATATGGCTGCCGTTGGTGAGTCGACTGCGCTGGGTGAGACGCTGACCAATGGCCTGGTTGGTGATACCTACGTAAATATCAGTGGTGGTACCATTGGTATCGACAAAACAGTCCTCACGGAAGGCAAGGGCGACACCATCCGCTATGGTGGTGCTACGATGGGTAATGTCTATGGTGGTGGTAATGGCTATCGTCTGACGGTTCGTAGCGGTCATATCTATGGTAACACCAATGTAAGCATCAGTGGTACTCCTACTATCTACCATAATATATATGGTGGCGGCGCTTACGGAACGGTGGGTGACTTCGAGTACACAACATCAACAAACGTTGAAGGATATGTGGGTATTCCGAAGGTTGTAGATGTTAAGGGACTTCACACCGACCATGCTGCTACTGGTACTACCAATGTCACCATTACTGGAGGTACTATTGGTGTTGACGGTCACGAGAACGGTATGGTCTTCGGTTCGTCACGAGGTGATATTACCAATCCGGAGGCGCGCGATGACTTTGTTGCTTGGGTCAACGATGCCAAAGTCACTATTGGCGATGCATCTAAGGGAACGAGCAACAATGGTGATGGTAAGACTATTGACACACCACTGGTCAAGGGTTCTGTCTATGGTAGTGGTGAGAACGGACATACCTTCAACAACACGCTGCTTAACATCCATAGCGGTACTATTGGTAACTCCAGTGAGTATTATGCATACCGAGGCAACGTCTATGGTGGCGGTTGTGGTACCGATACGTATACTGATAACGGTGTAGAGCGGTACAACAAGTGGGCTGGTATCGTGCGTGGTAATACCACGGTCAATATCGACGGCGGTCTGATTACGGGCTGTGTCTATGGTGCCGGTGCTATGGCGTCGGTAGGTACGATTACGAATGCTACCGATACCATTACTGGAGGAACCGCCAAGCATGCAGATATCGACAACCCTGGAACTAGTGCGGAAGTAGTTCGTGGCTTTGCCCTGAGCTGGCCGTATGAGTTTAAGTTTAAAGAAAATACTGGTAAGGCTACGATCAATATCACCGGTGGACACATCGGTGTGGATGGTACCGATGGTGGTGACGTCTATGGTAGTGGGCGTGGTGAGGCTGCCGACCGCTATGTCATGGCCCATCATGCCTTCGTCAACGAGGCTGAAGTAAACGTCAAGCTACCAAGTACGGCTGATCCTTCAGCTATTGGCACGCTGACGACACCATGTATCACTGGTTCTGTTCATGGCAGCGGTGAGAACGGCTATGTCTACAGCGATACCCACGTGATGCTGAGTGGAGGCCTGATAGGTCACTCGCTGTATGGTGGTGGTAAGGGTAAGGATACTTACAAGAAGAATGTACCTATTCTTTCAGGTACAAATGCAGGCAAAAACAAAGAGAGAAAGATTTACGGTCTGCTATCTGGTAAGGTGCTCGGCAACACTTATGTGACAATGACTGGTGGCCATGTGGTACGTAATGTCTATGGTGGAGGTAACATCGCTTCTGTGGGTAAAGGTAACTATGCCGGTGGAACCGATGACTATTACCCTGCTGGTTATGGTGAAACGCTTCACGATGCAGTTCTGTGGACTCCAACCACAGGATTCAAACCCAACGAGCCTATCACGGCATCGAACAAACCGACAACAATGGCAGATTACTTCCTGAGTAGCGGTAAGACCAACGTCAGGGTAATCGGTGGTCAGGTAGGCACTAAAGAACCAAAGTATAAGGATGGTCTGCCCTATGGTAACGTCCTTGGCGGTAGTGCCGGTGAGGCTGCACCCAACATCAGTGAATTGCCGCGCTATCTCTATAGTCCAGCCTTCTTCTCAGGCTATGTCAACGAGACCGATGTGACCATTGGTGGATATCGGTGCAAGACAGCCAATGGCACTTATAAGGTGGGTGATGGCATTACCACTGCAGAGTATGATGCCCTTGCCAGTGGTAAAGATAACTGGGAAAAGAGCGGTCCTACTATCTTAGGCTCTGTCTATGGCGGTGGTCAGGACGGTCACGTACGCCGTGATACGAAGGTTACTGTCAATGACGGTGAGATTGGCATGCCCTATAATCAGACCAATCAAGGACTCCTTGAAACAGATAACCTCGACGACCCGCAGTGGTTGTATCGCGGTAATATCTTCGGTGGCGGCTCTGGTGTTAACAAGTACAAGTACGACTTTAATGGTGATGGTGACTATGAAGACGAAGTTACCTATGGTGGTCAAGCCACCAAGGAAGAGGACTTCAGTAACTCTGCCGGTTCTGTGACCCGCTTCACAACCGTCGACGTCAAGGGTGGTACCATCCACCGCAATGTCTATGGCGGTGGTTCTATGGGTAGCGTAGGTGCACCGAAGATAGATCAGACCTACGATCCCTATAAGCCTGGTCAGGCCAATATAACTGATAAACCTGTCAACGTCCCTGGACGCCAGTCCATGAACACCGTCATCATTGGTGGTGGTACGGGTACTGTGACCATTGGTACACCAGACGACTACCAGGTTCACTATGGCGGTGAGGTCTATGGTGCCAGCCGTGGTGACGCAACTCTGGATGCTGACCAATTCGGAACATCCATCTGGACAAAGGTGTTGATTAAGAATGGTGCTATCATCCTGGGCAACGTGTACGGAGGTGGCGATGCCGGTAAGGTGAAGAAAGATACGGATGTAGTGATTGGTGCAAATAATGAGCCGTAATCTCGTTCCTAACGAGATTACGTCTCGTGTTTACCAACGAGAATAGGGGTTACTGCGTAACTGGCTGTTATAATAGCGGCGGTCGCCAGTAACCTCTTTTCCTATAAAAGGTGGTAAAACGGGTTGGTCGTCTGCAGTCTTTAGCTCTACTTCAGCCATAACCAAGCCAGCGTTGTCACCGTGAAACTCATCGACTTCAAACATGAAGTCACCACTCTTGACCAGCCAACGGGTCTTGTCAATGATGCCGGGTTCGCAGAGTTTCATCAACTGTTCGGCATCCGCCAATGGTATCTCCTGTTCGAATTCATAGCGGGACAAGCCACCATCGACACTGGGACCCTTAATGGTAATAAAGCCCTGATGATCGCGGATGCGTACACGTACCGTCCGACCACGACCGCTACAAATATAGCCTTGCTGGATGTGGTAGGAAGAAAAAGCCTCGCGCTTGTACGAATCGTCAAGCACGAGGAATTTACGTTCAATTTCGAGTGCCATTATGCAACCATTGTGAAAGTCCAGATCATGTAAATGATAGCCAGCACGATTAACGCACCGAAAATCCATGCTACTACCTTTCTACCTTGTTCTTCCTGTTTCTTGGCATAAGCCTCGCGCTTTGCATTTACTTTGTTCTTGCTCATAATTGTAATATTTAAGTTTAACTATTCATCATCATTAACAGGGAATTCCATCAGGTATGCCTTGATGAAATCGTCGATTTTACCGTCCATCACGCCATCAACATCGGAAGTCTGGTAGTTGGTACGGTGGTCCTTGACACGACGGTCGTCGAAGACGTAGGAACGAATCTGACTACCCCACTCTATCTTCTTCTTACCAGCCTCTATCTTGGCTTGGGCTTCCAAGCGCTTCTGCATGGCACGGTCGTAGAGTTGTGAACGCAGCAGGGCCATGGCACGTTCCTTATTCTTTGGCTGGTCGCGCGTCTCGGTATTCTCAATGAGGATTTCCTCCTCAACACCTGTATCGGGGTCTGTGTACCAATAGCGCAGACGAACACCCGACTCCACCTTGTTGACGTTCTGACCACCAGCGCCGCTGGAACGGAACGTATCCCATGAGAGTTTGGCGGGATCGACATACACCTCGATGGTATCGTCGACCAGCGGCGACACAAAGACAGAGGCGAACGACGTCATACGCTTGCCCTGGGCATTGTAGGGCGACACGCGCACCAGACGGTGAACACCATTCTCTGACTTCAGATAGCCGTAGGCATATTCGCCACCTTCTATCTGCATGGTCACACTCTTGATACCAGCATCGTCACCTTCTTGCAGGTTGGCGATGCTGACCTTATAGTCATGAGCCTCAGCCCAACGCTGGTACATACGCATCAGCATCTGTGCCCAGTCCTGCGCCTCAGTACCACCGGCACCACTGTTTATCTTGAGCACACACTCCATAGGATCCTCCTTCTGACGGAGCATGTTCTTCAACTCCAGTTTCTCGATGAAATCTATCGCTTTTGCATAATTGGCATCGACTTCCTCCTCAGTCACCATCTCCTCTTTATAGAAGTCGTATGCCAACTGTAACTCGTCAGCAGCTGTACGTACATCCTGATAACCGTCGAGCCACTTCTTGATGCCCTTTACCTTCTTCATCTGCTCCTCAGCACGCTTCTGGTCTTCCCAGAAGTCAGGAGCCTGCGTACGAAGATCCTCCTCTTCGTACTCCATCTTCTTTTCGTCTATCTTCAAATACTTGTACAGTGCATCAGCCCTGTCAAGCACATCTTTCAACTGATCTTGAGTAATCATCTCTAAACTCTAAACTTTAAACTCTCAACTATTCCTCATACATCTTATCGATTTCTGCCTTATAGTTTTCATTAAGAACTTTGCGGCGTATCTTCAGCGTATTGGTCAGTTCTCCCTTCTCCATCGACAAGGGGTAAGACAGTAGCGTGAAGCGTTTCACCTGCTCGTAGTGTGCCAGTTGTTGTTGAAGGGTGTCAATACGTTCCTTCATCATCTCCATAATTTGAGGATGCTGACACAGTTCCTCACGTGTCTCAAACGCGATATGATGAGCATGAGCATATTCTTCCAACAGGCTATAGACAGGGACGATAAGTGCCGATACAAACTTACGCTGGTCAGCAATAATCGCAATCTGGTCAATATACTTGTCGACCAACAGTTTCGATTCTATCATCTGCGGTGCGATATATTTACCATTTGACGTCTTAAAGAGGTCTTTGATACGCTCTGTCAGGAACAACTCGCCATTCTTTATATAGCCGGCATCACCTGTCTTAAAGTAACCGTCTTCCGTAAAGGCATCCCTGGTCAGGTCGTCACGGTTGTAATAGCCACAAGTAATCGTCGGACCCTTCAGCAAGATTTCGCCCTCTTCGCTGATTTTGATACTAATACCTTCGATAGGATGTCCCACGCTACCCACAGTGTAAGGCTCATCCAAATGGTCACAGCTGACGGTAGCCAACGACTCCGTCAAACCGTAGCCAACTATCATATTAATACCGATGGAATGGACGAATTCTTCAACAAAGGGACTTACTGCAGCACCTGCCGTCGGGAAGAAATGAGCATTCTCAAGTCCTAATTCTTTACGGACCAACGAGAATACCGTACGATTCAGCATCTCATATTCCAAATGCAGAGGCAGCGGCGGTTTCTTACCCAAACTAAGATACTCGATATTATGCTTGCGACCTACACTCAGCGCATGCATAAATAGCTTGCGCTGCATGGCACTGGCATGCTCTATCTTGTCCATCACACCCATATACACCTTCTCCCAGAAGCGCGGCACAGCCGACATACACGTGGGATGCGTCTCACGCATGGACTGTTGTACCTGCAGCGGGTAAGTGTTCACGATGAGACGTGCACCTGCATACAAACACAGTATAGCCCAACCACGCTCGAAGATGTGTGTATAGGGCAGGAAGTTCATGATGCGGTCATTCTCATTGACAGGCACGCACTTGCTATTGGCTACCATGGCGGCATTAAACTGTCCGTGGGTCAGGATAACACCTTTCGAATTACCTGTCGTACCACTGGTATAGAGAATATTGGCGATATCATCGAAGGAAGCTTCCTTCTGCAACCGTTCCACCTCAATCTGTCGGGGCAAATTCTCACCCAACTTTACAAAATCACTGAAGTAAACAGCATTAGGATCATTTGTAGAGATTTGAACCAACGGGTCGAACACGATGATACGTTCCAGCGTCGGACAGAGCGAAAAGATGCGACGGGCTTTGTCGTACTGATCCTGTTCACCCACAAAGAGGAAACGTACCTTGGCATCGTTGACCATAAACTGTATCTGCTGCTCCGACGAAGTAGCATAGAACGGAATGGTCACAGCACGAATACCCCAGGCAGCAAAGTCACACTCGATATACTGCACCGAGTTCTGTGAAAAGATACCAATGTTCTCTTGAACCTTCACACCCAGATTCAGCAAAGCGTTGCTGATTTGCTTAACAATCTGCGACACCTGATTCCACGACAATGATTTCCATTCCTTGCCACTAAAATCCTGATAGATCAGCATCTCGCGGTCACCATACTTCTTTGCCTGTTCGTGCACCAGCACTGACATGTGATAATTCGTCTGCATAATCGCTCTCCTAATTATTTAGCTGCAAAGGTAATAATAATAAATGAGAAATGAGAAATGAGAAATAAGAAATTTAAATGAAAAATGAAGAAATGTGTTATTTGCTGCAAAAAAATTAGTATCTTTGCAGCAATTATGGATATTAATCAATATACAAAAGAAGCCGTCGAGTTGTTGCAAAAACTTATAGCAACACCATCGATTAGTCGCGAAGAAAGTGCAGCTGCAGACATTTTGGCTGATTTCATCGGAAAATGCGGACTTCCCGTGAAGCGTATCGGGAATAATATTTTGGTACAGGAAGCGTTG
>Ga0256407_10014166_pt1 | contig 10540 bp, 10 predicted proteins | sample RumenRJG_04DNA_FD_193489 | JGI IMG/M metagenome (GOLD analysis project Ga0256407, IMG submission 193489) | Bovine rumen microbial communities from Lethbridge, Alberta, Canada - RJG_04 | ecosystem: Host-associated > Mammals > Digestive system > Stomach > Rumen | place: Canada: Alberta... | reverse complement strand
CTTCCCATTCACCTGCGGCTCCCCCCCCAACCGGATTTTTTTTTCTTGGCAGGAGCACCCCAAACTGCCGCCCGCATCTTATATAATCGAACATATATTCTATATATATTGTATCTAATTTAGAACATGACAATCAATCTATGTCGGCGTATAATAACTATATCAATAAAGGAGGATCATAAACATGGCAGCACGGTACACTAATCAATCAACAACACAGTATGCCTGGGAACTTGCACGCGACTATGCGGCTTCACATGGTGGCAAAGCAAAAGACTATTTCGGGGTAGCTATGAAAGCAGCACAAAAAGAAGTATGGAATACAATAGCCGCAAACGATATAGAAAATATATTAAACTACCTCGATGTTCAACTGCAGTTAGTATCTACTAAAATGCGCGGATATGTAGAGAAAGCTGAAAATGTGCTCATATCTCTTATAACAGGAGCTGTATCTGATGCAGAAGACAGAGGTGAAGACAACCCGCAAATGTGGGTTAGGGATAGACTAGCTAAATACTTCGGGGGGCGGTCAGCTATAAAGGACAAAATGAGAGATATAGAGCTTGCTATATATCACGGTAGCGGTTATAGTAAAGAAGAAGAAGGACTTCCGGCATTTAAACGTAAAATAGCAGAACTTGAACAGATATTAAAGACAACAGCAATGGGTAAATGGTGGTAATATGGCAAAAAAGAAAAGACAAAAACCCCCGAAAAAATATATAGTAAAAGAGCTATATGTTGTATCAGATATAAAGACAGGCACGACAGATATAAAAGACCATGAAACACATAAACCTGTAGATCTTATATCATATATATCAGATATGATAGACTTATCTGTATCAGAGAAATCAGAGGTAAAGGTATATGTAGACGGCCTTTCATATATAAAGCTTGAACTACTCAACTACTTCTATAAGATGGGATATAACTTTGAGTGCAAGAATAATAAGAAAAGCATGAAAGTAAAGGATGTCCGCTATAGTCTTGGAAAAAGTCAGATGTACTACTACCAGGCAAAAACGGGTTCATACTCTTTTGTAACTTTTCAGAATGTGGAATCTGTAATCGGTCGTAGAGACTACCTGTTATCTGACAGGGATGCTGATGAAGATTTTAAGCTCTTTTATAGTATAAAATATGAGTATACAAAAGATCTCAAATACCCTGAATCGCGCATACTATATACTATATCATCTATATCGAGAGGGATATATAACCGGAAACATTCAAATTATGGTGGCCCTTGGTGGAAGACAAGAAAAATAAAGTTTGAAGGCAAAGAATACAAAGGAAATATTTTCCTCGAAAAGTACTGTAGGCCGAATTATCATGGCGGCTTTAACTATATGAACCCGGACGCATTGCAGTATCATGGCCCTGTTGCTGTAGTAGACTGTAATAGTATATACCCTCATGTGTCACACTGGCCTATGCCAGCCCCTGTTATAATTGAATCAGGAAAAGGGAAGCCATCAAAGAGATATTGTAACAAATACTATTACAGCGTAATGAAATGCAAGATCTCTGTTACTCTTAAAGATGACGGGATCCCATGCATCTTAAAAGATGGTGCTGCGGGCTTCGGAGATGGATACATAACAAAATGCCAGAACCTTAAAATAACACTTAATAGTTATGATATGACCCTTTTACAACAGAACTATATTATATGGAGGATTGAATATATAAGTCATATAACTTTTGTCACCACTAAATATATGTTTAGTGACTATATAGATCCTCTGTATGAACATAAGAGAAAAACAAAAGGGACAGAGAGACAGTTATATAAATGTCTTATAAATAACCTGATCGGTTCTTTTGCAAAAAAAATACATTCGGATAAGGATATAGCATATATAGAAGAAGACGGAAATATATATGTAAAGCGGGAGCCTCTAACTCCTGAAGAGCTTGAAAGGGCGATGTATGATGTGAGCGGGTATGTGTATTTAGGGGCGGCGATCACGAGCGCAGCCCGTTTATATATCATAGGATATATAAAGAAGGTAGACAAAGACAGCTACCTGTATACAGATACAGACAGCATACATATAAAAGGTGATAAGATCCCTGACTTTATACCTATATCAGACAATATGGGAGCCTTTAAAGTAGAGCACAGGTTTGAAAAAGTAGACTACAGGGGGATCAAAGAGTATATGTATATAGAGAATGGAAAACCGGGATTTACACTTGCCGGCATCTCTCATATATCAACAGAACTTCTTAAAGATGTTCCTGAATGGTGCAGAGGATATCAGAAAAAAGCTACCTTCAAACAGAATGCCGGAAGGGTCATGGAAGCATACAGAAAACATCATATTAGTAAACTTTTTGAAATATGCCTCCCGTGTGTGGTGTTGGAAGAAGATCTTGAACAGGGGCCGCATTTTGAAAGTGTATGGAGGCCGATCATAAGTTTTGAGAGGATAAAAAAGAAAACAAGGAATAGAGTACATATAACTGTAAAGCCTGCTAACATAGCAGAAGAGCTTGAAAAGCTCAGAAGAAGAGATGCATGGTGGGAAAAGAAAATTGCTCACAAGAAAGTACTTCCAGTAGACGAGTGGCTTGAAAAGATACATAAGAAGGAAATTGAAGGAAAAGGGCAAAGGGATTTAAAGTTCAATAGAGCTAAGCAGAAATACTATCTTACTACAGGACAATATGACAGGATAGAAGAGATTTTTGAACCAGTGACAGAACCTACACCATTTGACGATATCTTAGAAAACTAAATTGTACTCGATTTAGAACATGACAAAACAGAGGGAGTATGATACACTATATATAGAAACAAAGATAACAGACATCTGAAAGGAAGGTATCACATGAAAAGAAGGTATCACATGAAAAGGCTAGGGCTTACGATATCCAAGAAAGAAGAAGTGGGCATTGCAAAAAAAGAGATGCTTGAAAGAGTACCAGGTGTAGATTTTATGAGTGTAAATCCATTTGATAAAGAAAGTGTGGTGATCGAGGTATGGAAGCTAGAGAAATAAGAAAACAGAGGCTGCAGAGAGAAAAAGACGAGATCGTCAAAAGGATTCAGATACTTGCAGCACAGGTAATAAAGGATAATAACGGAAAGGATATAAAAATTGTATGCGCGAAAAACTAACGGCGGGTTAATCCGTCCTCTTTATGAATTAAACCCCTTGACAAGGGGTTTTTTTTGTGTAATAATAAGATTGTTAAATTAAGGAGGAATAAAAAAATGGATCTGACAAACTTAATGCAGTTTGGTTTTTCTGTCGTCATCTGTCTTCTTATGTGGAAACATATTGACGAGACCGAAAAAGGCACCCAGGATGTCATGAAAGAAATGACAGTTGCGGTGCAGAAACTTACAGACAAAATCGATGGACACCTTGAAAAGGATAGTGAGAAAAAATGACATATGACGAATTTAAAACCCGGTTCACTTCGATAATCAGCAACCCCGATACAGCTCAGGCAGAATCGGTTTCTTTCCTGTCGGACGTTGAAAAGGATTATACCACCAGAGATAGCATGGTAAAAAAATCCGAAGACGACGACAAAAGAATAAGAGAGTTACAGGATACAAACCAGAAGCTATTTTTATCAGTCACAGGGCAGCCAACAGAGGAAGAAGAAAAAGAGGATAACCCTATTGACTGGGATAGCCTGACAACAGAAGAAAAGGAGTAAAAAAACATGGCTAAAAAAATAACGCCGCAGGCATTGAAAGGCATCACAAATGTTCAGTTCTGGAACGAGTGCAGGAAAAACAACGCTCAGTTTGAGAGCTACACATCGGCAGGAACAAAGGACACTTTTACGGAAAAAGGATTTGAGGCTATCAAGGCATCAGATCTCAATATTCTGAATAAGTTTTTTGAGTTATCCCTCAGGGTGGCTTTTCAGAAGATAGACATAGCGAGAGCGAGGAACCCTCTTACAGATGCAGGACTTGTAGAAGTCTATGACACCCCGAACGGCGGTTTTGTACAGAGGATTGCCATTGATTCCATTAGCCCGATTAGTCCGGTGTATAATGGACTTGAAAACGGAAGCTCAGTGGATCCATGGAAGGTCAGAAAACCAAAGACCTCACAGAGATTTTTCGAGCAGAACTACGATTACCAGAACCTCATTACTATTCAGGAGTTTCAGGCAAAACAGATCTTCCTTGATGAATATGGCATGGGACAGTACATCGCAGGCATCTTACAGGGACTTGAGACCGGACGTGTCAAACAGGAGTACGTCAATATCAAAGAGGTATTAAATGCCGGTATCAATTCAACTGAATATCCTCTTAAAGATACTCAGAAGATTGAGACGCAGCTTCCAAAAGATCTTTCGGCTGTTACAGATGATCAGCTCAGGGGATTTATCGAGAATATCATGGACCTCATGACAGGTATGTCAGTTCAGGTTTCTTCTGGACAGTACAACGCCGCCGGCTTCGATAGTAAAGTCGATAATTCCGATTATGTTTTACTTGTAAGAGCAGGCATCCTCAACAAAATCAAAACAAGGCTGCGTGTTGGTGCTTTTAACCCAGAGGATCTGGCCATACCAGTTGACAGAATTGTGGAGGTTTCAGACTTTGGGGGCCTTTATCCATATAAGGAAGAGGAGCACACCACAAGACTTTACCCGGTCTATGACTCTTTTGGATCAGAGACAGGATATTTTATAGCACAGGCAGACGCAGGAACACTTGAAATAAAGACTTCAAGCGATGGCACTGTTGTATTAGGATATCAGGCGCCGGTTAATACTAATATCCCGGGTATTCCAAATGTCGTGGATAAGAAAGATGTCTATTGGAAAGATGAGAATGAAGAAGTAAATGCCATGATAGCTCAGAAAGGCCTTATTTTTGAGAATCGGCAGAACCCATATGTCGTAAATCCGATTTATAATCCGGCAGGTTTATACACCAACTACTGGGCATCTTCACCGGCAAATGGTATCAATTATGACTATTACTATAATGTAATACTCTTCCTTTCAGCTGAAGGCTGATAATAGGGGCGGAAAAAAATCCGCCCTCTTTATGAATTTTCAGAGGTTTTTATATGAGCACTTATACAGTTAGATTATACAGAAACAGCGGCTTTAATGCCGTTAATATACCGGATACACCCGATCTTTTAAACCGGGTTTCTGACTTCACCGATGTGGACAGTGTAGAGATTTTACAGAATAGATTTCTTAATAATATAAGGGTCAGAGCAACATGGTCTACTGTAAAAGACTGTGATTATGCAAAGATCGGAGATTTTTACTACTCGGTTGATGGTATCCGTATGCTATCACCGGCGACAACGGAGCTGTCTCTTACTCCCGATTTTATCACATCGTCGGGTGGTGTTATACATCCAAAATTTTCTATACTTGACGGCATTACAGAACGCCAGACAGTATCACCGGCAAATGATACCTGGGGAAAGTATACGGATGACGATCCGCTTACAGCCCCGCAGCAGCCGCTCAGACTGGAAACAGCATGGCGGCAGCCGAATCGAATAATATCTATGCCAAACTTTGATGCCAAAAAGGATGATCCGGTTTTTGTATCTTCTACTATAGATTTAGTAAATCTCACAGCGCAGGCTAAGGGAGTTACATATACAGATTCAGAGACTGGTGAAACAGTAACTGTACCTGTTACTACACCAGTTATGGACGGTGGAACATCTATAGGATTTCAGGGGGAGGATAGAGAGACATCTGACGGCACAAGATACTATCAAAGAAATTCATCTTACAATGTAGGAAGTTCTTCTGATACACTTGACTCAGGTGAATCCGTATCTATGGGGATCGAGCGAGCAAGGGCCCTTGGGATCGAGGGTGCAATATATGATCAGTGGCGTGTTCCATTAGAATTTATCGATGGGTCGGATTCAGCTTTTTTTAATCAAAAGGTAGATGCAAGTGTTAGCTATGATTCTAAAAAGTGGAATCTTACAAACTCTTATCTTACTAAGTTGTACGGGAGTAAGGGAGATATTGATTCAGGAATCCCGGCAGGATATATTGAACCTAAGAATTTAAGGGTTCTTTATGGAAAATATAATTCCTATGGAATCATCACGGCGGCCGGCAACAGCTGTGAATATAAGCCGGAAGAAGTAATCCCGGCTGGATCATACGATAAGACAAAAGGCCCTCAGATATCTTACAGGTCTGATATAAGGCCTAACGGATGCCCCTACTATCGTTTTAAGACTATAAACGATAATAGCGAGTTTTGGAGAAATTCCCTTGCTGGGGCAGCTTGGGAGAAAGTACCTCTTGTATATCAGGGATCAAGCGGCTCAGAACTGACACGCTTGAATTTCCGTAACGGCAGAGAGCTTTCAGCACGCCAGTTTCAGACCGGTATGGAAAGCAGAATGATTCAAGGAGGCAGGATTGTTACAAACTCTATCCTGAATGGCATGCAGGTAATTGGAGGCGGGGAGCTTATATTAGGCGGCATAGCTAAGGATGGCTCAGATATGATGGCGCAGGGGTTTACAGGTCTTATTAATAATCTTTTTGATACCGAAAGCCTTGCAAACGACACAAAAAACTACATAGATACATATAAACTAGAAAAACGTAACGAATTGTCGCAGTTGTATCAGGCTACAGAAGTGTATACACCTACTGTAAACTTTCCATATAATCCATCTATTATAAGGGATGTAAAAGGAAATGGGATTCTTGTATATCAGTATAGGTATAGAAGTTCCGATCTCGAAAGAGTAGATAAACTTCTTACCATGTATGGATATAAGGAATCGGAACCTTTTTCAACATCGAACTTCAAAAAGAGAAAAAAGTTTGACTATGTGGCTTGCAGTACGATTACGGTCACAGGCTTTCCAAGGTGGTTTAACGACGGCATTGCAGCACAGTTGAGTAATGGCGTAAGGATATGGCATATTAAACCAGATCCGGCAGCATATAACGACAACACGGAGGCATACTGATATGTGGTATAATCCAGGGATATATTTAGGCGGGGCACCCGGGCGAAAATCCCGCAGTAAAATGAGAAAATGGGAAAATGACAAGCAGTTTCAGATAACATTTGTGAGACTGGTAAATGAAGCGCTGCAGAGATACAGTATAGAAGGACTCCCAGAGACCGTTTCAGAAAGAGTTGTATTACAGTCGCTTTTGTGGTATGGGTGCGTTGTCTTTTATGAGTATGAAGGAAATCTCTTTGCGCTCCCAGGAGTTCCTACAGGAAACGGATTCAATATCTATGGGGATCCTGGCTCGGCATGGGTATATTCTACAATGAACGGCCAGTTTAATAAAGAGATTAAATTATATATTCCTGGAAGTGATGAAGCGGCTTTTCTTAAAAGACTGATAGGAGATTCACAGAAGGGAACACCAACAGGTGTTATCGTATGGGAAAATAAGATGAGATACCCATTCATAGACACTGTATGGTTCTTTTCGAGGTGCATTGCAGATTGTTACCGGACACTCGATGTCACGAGATACTGGCTAAAAAGGCCGTTACTTCTTACAGGCCCGGAGGAGTATTCAGAAGATGTCAAAAGGCTTATAGACGATATGGACGAAAACCCAAATGCTATATATATTAAAGAGCTGGTCGGAGTTAACAAACAGACAACCTTACTTAATACGAATGCTAACGGGCAGAACCTAACTGATGTTACAGGCATTCTTGAGTGGTACGAAAATAAGTTTCGGGAATTATGCGGCCTTGACAGTAATTCTCAAATGGATAAAAAGGGGGAAAACCTTATTACAGCAGAGCTTACCGTGAATGATCAGTATCAGCAGATGCAGCTTGACAAGTCGATCGATGAGATACAAAAGGGGCTTGACTATGCAAACAGGTTTTTCGGACTTAATATGTCAGTAACACAGAATAAAGCTACAGAAATGCAGATGTCTGAAAGCGGAGAAAATAAAGAAGGTGAAAAAGATGTCACGGATGAGATACAGTGAGTTTATCGAAAGCATAGATAAAAACCAAATAATAAATGTGTCTGATGAAACCGTAGAAAAAGCTATTTTCGATTGGTTCAAGTACAGGTATATTGGATTTGATGATCCTGCTAAATTTCTCGATATCTTACGAAGAAATATATCTGTAAATTATCCTATATACTCACAGAAGCTGCGTATCCAGCCTGGTATATCACAGTATGACTGGCTTGTGCAGACTTACAGAGAAAGACAGCTTACAACTACAGGCAGCACACAAAATATACAGAAGCGTGGAAATGATACGACCACACGCACGCCTGACTTATATGACTATGACTATAACGAAATCACTACTACCACTGATATGGATTCAGATATTACAAAGAAAGGTAGTGAAAAACATATTAAAAGCGGAGGTCATACAGATAGCAGAGAAAAGTATTCTGATAATGTACATGATGAATTTACAGAAGGAATGCATACATCAGAATACTCACCGCATGTAGCACACAAGACGCAGAACGGTGGAGACTTTTCAGCATGGTCCGGTGATTCTCAGATAAGAGCCGATCTCCCTATGTCAAAGTCTTATAAGTCATCTGATATGATAGAACCTGATAAGACATCTGACGACAAGCAACAATATCAGAAAGCATATCAGCACATGCCGGCACTCGACTGGCAGACGGCTACGTCTCAGGGACAGAACGGACACAGAGAGTATAGAAACGATGATACATACCAGACTACGACCTATGAGTATGATAAAAGCGGTAAGGGTGATGTCACTAAACGAGAAGGATCAAAGGAATCACCTGATACCAGGACTACTAAAACCGATCATGGCGCACAGTCGAATACTTTTACATATAAAGACGAGACTGACACAGTAACATTTGAGGGGCGCAGTGACAATACTCACAATGGCGGCACAGTAAAAGTTACAGCGCCGCATCACCATGGAACTGAAACGACTGAAAATATCTATGGTAATATTTCAAATACCGGTTCAAGTGGGTCTAAAAACCGGGAGAGAGAAACAGGAAGAAGCATTGATATAGCGACGTTACTTAATAATGCTACGTCATTTATAGAGCGTTCAAACGCGTGGAAATGGTTAAAAGAGCAGCTGGAACCTTGCTTTGCACCGTGGTATGATGATGAAGATGGAGGGCTTATATAATGGATACATCAGATATCAGCAAAAAAAAGAAAGTAAATCCACAGGGATATAACTACGGAATAGATCCGATAAATGTTAATCCATTCTGGGAAGAAGACAGCGAGCCGGGAGGATCTGGCGATTCTAACATCAAGAATGTCACCGCTACAGTCGATGACACGAGCGGAGCACCTGACGTTGTAGCGACACTTACCGATGACACATTGAATTTTGCTTTTTCAGGTCTTAAAGGTGCTACAGGCCCTGCAGGAGTAACCGGGGCACGAGGCCCTAAGGGTGATACCGGAGATACTGGAGCAACCGGACCGGAAGGCCCTAAGGGAGAAAAAGGTGATACCGGAGCCACCGGGCCACAGGGGCCTGAAGGCCCTAAGGGAGAAAAGGGTGACCCCGGAGCCACCGGACCGCAGGGACCTGAAGGACCGCAGGGACCTAAGGGTGACACTGGAGCTACAGGACCGCAGGGACCGGCGGGAAAAGACGGAAAAGACGGCACTATAGAAAATTTCACAGCTACAGCGACTACAGATAATACCACAGGCACACCGAATGTAACAGTCGATGTTACAGGAACAAATATTGCATTCGCCTTTACAGGTCTTAAAGGCGAAAAGGGAGAAGCCGGAGAGCAGGGGCCGGAAGGCCCGGAAGGTCCGCGAGGATCTGAAGGCCCGCAGGGACCTGAAGGCCCGGAAGGTCCGCAAGGGCCACGAGGTCTGCGAGGACCGGAAGGGCCGGCAGGAAAAGATGCAGATACATCTAAGTTTGTTTCAAATGTATCTATGTCATCTAATGGCAGTACTTATACAATATTTCAGAAAAAAAATGACACTGATGATGATATCGGGAAGTTCAATATACCTATTCTTGAAAGAACTGGCATATGGTATATATATAGCAATGATAAAATCGTTTCTATGTATGCACAAGCACCTGTCGCGGCGCAGTATGATATATATGTGGGATCAAACAGTGATAGGTTTAATATTGTAGATGATTCAGGAAATGTATTTTGCGCTGCAAATGATACGTCCTCTTATAAGGAATTTTGGATGAAGCCTGGTTATAGATATAACCTTGATATATATCAATGTGATTCTTATGTAACGTTATCGGGTATGTTTAAGGTATGGGCACAGGATTTTGATGGATTCGGGTATAATAGTGATGGCAATGGTAAGGATGTATATGTGGAGTTTCATTTTAAAGCATCAGAGACAAACAAGGCTCCTGACGGTTTACCTGGAAGGATAGGTCTTACAAGCGAGACTGAAAACTCGGGCTTCTGGTTTAAAGTAGTAGGCGCACGTGGACAGGAAAAGAAGTATCATATCAATATTACATCAGGCAGCACTTATGGTATTGACTATACAGGTTTACTAGTAAGACAAAAAGGAGCCAATGAAA
>Ga0256407_10014161_pt1 | contig 10543 bp, 7 predicted proteins | sample RumenRJG_04DNA_FD_193489 | JGI IMG/M metagenome (GOLD analysis project Ga0256407, IMG submission 193489) | Bovine rumen microbial communities from Lethbridge, Alberta, Canada - RJG_04 | ecosystem: Host-associated > Mammals > Digestive system > Stomach > Rumen | place: Canada: Alberta | collected... | reverse complement strand
CAGTGTCATGTCGTCAGCCATCTGCTGGGCCACCTGGTCCATGTTGAAGTATTCGGGGTTGATCTTCTTCATGTCTTTGATCACTTGGTCGGCAATGCCGAAGAGCGTTGCAAAGATCATATAGTCCTTCCACAGCGACACTTCTGAGACGTGGCGCTCGTCGATGAGCGAGAACTCTTTCAGATATTTCTTCAGGCCAAACACTTGGCGTACGTCTTCCATCTCATCCTTGTATTTGGAAATGCTGGTCTTGGTGTGGAGTGTATTGATAAACGAGTCAGTGATGCTTTGGTTGTATTTGTTCATCATATACGTCTTCAGTTCCTTAGGCTCCAGAATGGTGTCGTTGCCAGCGGCCTGTTTGAAGATGTTATGAACCTGCTTCAGCAGTTTCGGCTGACTGTCGGCCTGCTTGAGATCGTGAATCACAAAGTTCTGCACGAACTTGCCTTTCTCGTTTTGCTGCTGTTCGATGGTGATGGCTCCCAGATTGATGAGTTTCAGAATACAGGCAGAGAGCAGGTTGTTATAGTCTGTATTGAAGTACTTGTAGGCGTTCAGCACATCATTGATACGCTGCAGATTTCCGTCGTAAGGGATATCCCGATACCACATCAGGTTCTTGTTCACTTTTTTGCGTTCCCGCCATACATATATCACATAACCGATTAGTATGAGGACGGGGAAGATGATGAAGCCGAGGACAAGGGCAACGAGGATCAGGGTGTCCTCCCACGTCCATTCTTCCTCATCGGTATAGTCGCTGCCGTCGAAGGCAAGATCCTTGATGTTTTCGAAACTACCGTCTCTGATATCTGTTGGTTCGAATAAGCCCTTGTCAAAGCGACACATGATAATCATGGCACTGCGGCTTTCGAAAGGCTCACTTGTCTCAGCCACGATTCTGTAGTTCATGAAATTGATGTCGCCTTTGTAGCGGAATCCCCATATCTTCGAGTTTTCAGTAGAAAATTTCACTGAGTCCTCAGGTATGATGGTCAGTTTGACGTGGTCAGGGCTTGGCGAGATGCCTTGGGCGACGAACATATAGTTAAAACCGTCGGCATCATCGAAACCCTTCACCAGTTTGGTGACTGTATAGCTTGTGGTATAGGTACGCGAACCGCTGTCACCCAGTCCCCAGCAGAGCTCATAGCCGTTTCGCTTGTTGACGATGCCACACTTTCCCGCCTTGTAACTACGGCTCTCGTCAATATCCCAGTCACCGAGGTTGACATAGTCCAGTCCTGTCTCGTCGCTCACTTTGAGGTCGCATACCTCGCTGCCGTTGAGGTTACCGATGACGATATAGCATTCCGTACCTTCCGAGTCGATGTCCATCGTGCGGGTCTCGGTGATATAGGCGTCACCATTATGTGCCAGCACCACTTGTATGTCCAGATTCTTCAGTTGTGGACGGCCCAACAGCGTTGTTGCCGATGACCATAACACCAGCAGCAGGAAAAACTTACTTCTTGAATGCTTCATCGAGGTTGGGGTATTGTTTTTTCTCTTCACTATCTACCTTCAGGTACTCTTTCACGTCGAAATGGAGCATGGAAGCGACGATGCTCGACGGCCACTGGCGTACCATACGGTTCATCTTCGTAGCGGTGTCGTTGTAGATCATACGACTCATGCGGACGTTCTCCTCATACTCCCGCTGTCCGTTTTGTGCATTCACGTAAAGTTCGCTGGCCTTCAATTCGGGATAGCGCTCGAACACCACATTCATCCTACCCAGTAGTTGTCCCAGCAGGTCCGACTGTTGGTTGATAGCCTCTGGCGTGTTGGCACGGCTGTTGCCGCCACGGGCCTGAATGGCCTGGATGATAGTCTCCGACTCATGCTCCGCGTACTTGGCAGCCGTCTTGGCCATCGCCAGTACGGCATCGAAACGAGAATTCAACTGAACCTCAATCTGGCTCAAGGCATTTTTGCACATTTCATCGAGATTGACCAGCTCCCGCTGGGTTGAAACGAAATAGGCGATGACGATAATCGCTACAACGATAATGACAATTAAAGAGATACTCATAATGCGAAAAATTTAGTTCTATGGGGCAAAGATACAAAAAATCTGTGATAATTGTCCTAAATTAGCTTTTATTATCATTTTATATTTTTTTTAGAATTGATTCTATCTGGTATTATGGAAATTTATTATCTTTGCACGCGATTCGAAATTTTCCCAAACGGAAAACTTTTCGATGCGGAAAAACAAAAAAGTTTCCCAAAACGGTAAACCTAAACCTGGAGACAAGGCGAAATATTAACTCAAAATAAAAATGGAAATTAAGAACTTTACCATCACGAAACGAGACGGTTCGAAAGATCAGTTCTCTTTAGACAAGATTATGAATGCCATTGTCAAGGCATTCGACAGCGTTAACTGTCCTGCTGACCTGGGTACAATCTCCAAGATTCTCAGTCATCTGGATATCCATGATGACATCACTGTGGAAACTATCCAAAACCAAGTGGAGGAGGCTTTGATGCGTGAGGGTTTCTATCAGGTAGCTAAGTCATTTATCCTTTATCGCCAGACGCACACAGAGGATCGTGATACGTTAGAGAAGATGATGTTCCTTTCTGAATATACGGAGTCTGTGAATGCTGCCACTGGTTCGAAATACGATGCCAATGCCAACGTGGAGCATAAGAACATCGCCACGCTGATTGGCGAACTGCCTAAGTCGAACTTCATCCGTCTGAATCGTCGTCTGCTGACAGACCGTATTAAAAAGATGTACGGCAAGAAACTGGCTGATGAGTATATCGACAAACTGACACACCATTTTATATATAAGAATGACGAGACCTCGCTGGCAAACTACTGCGCCTCGATCACGATGTACCCCTGGCTGATTGGTGGTACTACCTCTATTGGTGGAAACTCTACAGCTCCTACAAACCTGAAGTCGTTCTGTGGCGGATTTGTGAACATGGTGTTCATGGTTAGCTCGATGCTGAGTGGTGCCTGTGCTACGCCGGAGTTCCTGATGTACATGAACTACTTCATCGGCAAGGAGTACGGCTTGGATTATTGGAAGCGTTCTGACGAGCAGGCTGACCTGAGCCTGAAGAAGCGTACCATCGATAAGGTTATTACCGACTATTTCGAGCAGATTGTCTATACGCTTAACCAGCCGACAGGTGCCCGTAACTATCAGGCTGTGTTCTGGAACATTGCCTACTATGACAAGTATTATTTTGAGAGTATCTTTGGCGATTTCTACTTCCCCGATGGCTCGAAACCTGATTGGGAGAGCCTTTCCTGGTTGCAAAAGCGCTTTATGAAGTGGTTCAACGCTGAGCGTACGAAGACCTTGCTGACCTTCCCTGTGGAGACGATGGCGCTGCTGACTGACGAGGAGGGCAACTGCAAGGATCCTGAGTGGGGCGACTTTACGGCTGAGATGTATGCTGAGGGCCACTCGTTCTTTACTTATATGAGTAATAATGCAGACTCACTCAGTTCTTGCTGCCGTTTGCGCAACGAGATTACCGACAATGGCTTCAGCTATACGCTTGGAGCTGGTGGTGTGTCAACAGGTTCGAAGAGTGTGCTGACTATCAATCTGAACCGTTGTATTCAGTTTGCAGTCAACCACGAGCTCAACTATCTTGACTATCTGGGTAGCATCATCGATCTTTGTCACAAGGTGCAGTTAGCCTATAATGAGAACTTGAAAGAGTTGCAGGAGCGTGGCATGTTGCCTCTTTTCGATGCAGGTTACATCAACATCGGCCGCCAGTATCTCACTATCGGTATCAATGGCCTTGTTGAGGCTGCTGAGTTCATGGGCCTGAAGATTACGCCTAACGACGACTACCTGCACTTTGTACAGGGTATCCTCGGACTAATCGAGCAGTACAATAAGAAGTATCGCACGAAGGATGTGATGTTCAACTGTGAGATGATTCCTGCCGAGAATGTCGGCGTGAAGCATGCCAAGTGGGATCGTGAGGACGGCTATTTCGTACCCCGCGACTGCTACAACAGCTATTTCTATGTGGTAGAGGATAACTCTCTGACCATCATCGATAAGTTCAAGCTTCATGGCGCACCTTATATTGAGCACCTCACTGGTGGCTCGGCACTACACATGAATCTGGAGGAACATCTGTCGAAGGAGCAGTACGCCCATCTGCTGAAGGTGGCTGCGAAGGAAGGTTGCAACTACTTCACTTTCAATATCCCCAACACGGTCTGCAACGACTGCGGCTATATTGATAAACGCTATCTGAAGGAGTGCCCGCACTGCCATTCTAAGAATGTTGACTATATGACGCGTATTATCGGCTATCTGAAACGTGTGAGCAACTTCTCACAAGCTCGTCAGGAGGAGGCTTCACGTCGTTATTATGCGATGGCAGACTAAGCGATGCTGAAATACGTCAATACAGGGATCGTCTTCCAGGAAATACCCGATGAAGTGACACTGGCAATTAATATTTCCAATTGCCCGTGTCACTGTCCAGGGTGTCATAGTCGTTATCTGTGGGAAGACATCGGGCTTCCCCTTAATACTGATGCTATTGATGCCTTCGTAGAAACCTACGGTGAAGATATCACTTGTATTTCGTTCATGGGGGGCGATGCTGATCCGAAAGGCGTCAACTTGCTGGCGCAGTATATCCATGAGGAGCATCCGCAGTTCAAGGTGGCTTGGTATAGTGGTAAAACGGTCATTTCTGCAGCCGTCAACAAACAAGACTTCGACTATATCAAGATCGGACCGTTTATCAAGCATCTGGGACCATTGAAGAATCCCACTACCAACCAGCGCCTGTATCGTCAGAATGCACAGGGCGAGTTTGAGGATATCACCTCGCGCTTTTGGAAGAAGTAGCTTTACTTTGTATAGGCGAGCAGAGCTTTTTTGTTAAGGATTTCTATGTTTTTGCCTTTGAGTGAGATAATTCCCTCATTGGCAAATTCTTTTAGACCGCGCTGCAGTGAGAATTTCTGTATGGCAAACAGGTCTGCAATCTCCTGTCGTGACCTTGTCAGCGTGAAGGCATTTGAATGGTTGCGTTCGGATTCTTCCAAGAGGAAGATGGCTACTTTCTCTCGGATGGTGTGGAGAGTAAGCATGCCAACTTTCTTAACCAGATAACCACACGTATTGGAGATGAGTTGGATAAAGTTCATGCGTATCTTTTCGTTGATCTTCATGAGCTGTTGGAGTGCCTCTGGCGACAATCTGAGCAGAATAGTAGGTATGGTGGTCTCATAGGTGACAGGTGCACTTTGATCACTGGAGAAGATGTAAGCTGAAGCCAAAATGGAGCCTGGTGCTTTTTCTGCCACCCGTATAGACTTACCCGATGGCGCGAACAGTCTTGCTGTCAATGCTCCTTGTACGACAATATCCACATGGTGACTGGGATCACCTGTCAACGTAAAGTTTTCTTTCTTGTCTAATCTGACCAATCGGTAAGGAACATTTGTCATATAATGTTCTATCTCTTCCGATTTGAATCCCTTGAAAAGGGGGCACAGAAGTAAGGCTTTTAGTATATTCCGTTCCATTTGGCTTGTTTTCTTTTTTGCAAAGATATGCATTTTTGGGGAAACAAACAAATCATGGGCACATTTGTGACCATGATTCGTGGGGGTGTCATATAAAAATATTTGTGTTGGTATGTCTTTTTGACGTAATAAATATTAAAAAGTTTAATGTAATTTTCAAAAGAAATGTTGTTTTTTTCACTTTTTTTGTATCTTTGTGCCCGAAGAGGTTTAATATAACTAAAAACGATAGCATATGAAAGCAAAGTTCTTTTTCTTATTTTGCCTGATAAGCCTTTGTGTATCAGCAGGAAACTATGAGGTAAGTTCGCCTAATGGCAAAGTGAAAGTGACCATAACTACTGATGAAGGTGTGAAGTGGTCTGTGGATTACGATGGCCGACAAGTGCTCTTACCCTCAGCTATCGACATCCGGCTTTCACAGGGTAGGAAGACGTATGGTCTCGGCAAGGTTGGCAAGGTGGCCAGACATGCTGTCAATGGCAGTTTCAAGAATCCTTTCTATAAGAAACTGAACATCAGTGATGCCTACGGACAACTGTTGTTGTACACCACGGAGAAATTTACCATCGAGGTGCGTGCCTATGATGATGGTGCTGCCTATCGCCTGATCAGTTCCAACAAGAAGCCACTAACGGTGACAGACGAGACCGTCGAATTCTGTTTCGGCGATGACTACCAGGCCTTTGTGCCCTACGTGAACGACAATCGTGGTGGTGAGCGTTATTGTTATTCGTTTGAGTCGTATTACGATGAGGCTCCCCTCTCGAAGATGTATCCTGACTCGTTGGCCATTACTCCGTTGGCTGTCTGTCTGCCTGACGGCATGAAGGCCATTGTGATGGATGCGGGCGTGGAGAACTATCCTGGCATGATGCTGAAGAAAGGGGAGGGGAATGTGCTTAAGGCTGAGTTTGCACCCTATCCGCTCGAACAGGAGATTGGCGGCTATGACCGTTTGAACCTCGTACCCACCAAACGAGCCGACTATATCGCCAAGTTCGTTAAGCAGCAGTCGCTCCCTTGGCGGGCAGTCGTGATCACCGAGCGCGATGCCGACATCCTCAGTTGTGATATTGCCCAGCGATTGGCACCAGCCTGTCGTATCGCCGATACCTCATGGATTAAGCCTGGCAAAGTGGCTTGGGACTGGTGGAACAACTGCAATATCACTGGCGTTGACTTCCTTTCTGGCATGAATACTGATACCTACTTATATTATATAGACTTTGCTGCCAAGAACCGAGTGGAGTATATCATTATTGATGAGGGTTGGAGCGGCAAGGAGTCGCTGATGGAAGGATTGAGCCCAGACATCGACCTGAAACGGCTGATTGCCTACGGAAAGGAAAAGGGCGTGGGCATCATCCTCTGGTCTTCATGGCGCAATCTGATAGGTAGCAATCCGCTGGGAGGTATTGCCGCGACGGAAGCTGTGATGAAGCACTATGCCGATATGGGCATCAAGGGCTTCAAGGTAGATTTCTTCGATCGTGATGATCAGCAAGTTATCGCCTCTGCCTATCAGGTGGCTGAGTGTGCCGCCAAGTATCACCTCTATCTCGACTATCACGGTCTGAAACCCTTCGGTATCCAGCGCGCTTATCCTAACATCTTCAACTTTGAGGGTGTGAAGGGACTGGAGAATTCGAAATGGGAGCCACGTGTGGGTGATGGACCATTACACAACCAGCCTCGCTATGACGTCACTGCGCCTTATCTGCGTATGTTGGCAGGACCGATGGACTATACGCCTGGTGCGATGATGAATGCGATGAAGGATAGTTTCTTCGGCAACAATGATCATCCGATGAGTCAAGGCACGCGTGTCCACCAGATGGCGATGTACACCACCTTTGAGGCACCGTTGCAGATGATGGCCGACAGTCCGACGAAGTATATGCAGAATCAGGAATGTACTGATTTCATCGCTCAGATTCCAACGACTTTCGATGAAACGGTGGCACTTGATGGACAGTTGGGTGAATATACGGTTATCGCCCGTCGGAAGGGCAGTATTTGGTATGTAGCTGCGATGACTGATTGGACAGCTCGCGATCTGACCATTTCCCTCGATTTCATCGGAGAAGGACAGCATACTGCTGATATCTTTGCCGACGGTGTGAATGCTCATAAGGAGGCTACCGACTACAAGCATACACAACAAACGGTGACCAGTAAGGACCGCCTCACTGTCCACCTTAGTAGTGGAGGTGGCTGGACAGCTATCATCAGATAGTTGTTAGCCTAGGAAAAAGAGGGAGACCCCTATCACGGAGATAAAAGCACCTACGACGGCCTTCCAGGTAATCTTCTGCTGGAAGAGCCAGTAGGAGGGTAGGATGATGATGATAGGCGTGAGTGCCATGAGGGTGGAGGCGATGCCGGCTTCGGTATATTGTACCGCCATCAGCGAGAAACCGACACCTACGAAAGGACCGAAGATAGTGGTGGCTGTGGCAACGGCCATCCCCTTACGGTCGTGAAGTGCCTCGCGAAGCGGAGACAGTCCTTCGCGGAGGTAAAGCAAGATGCCGAAACCGATGATACCGGCTATGCAGCGCAGAAAGTTGGCGCTGAAGGGTATAACCCATGCTGGTGTGGCAGTCGTGTCATAGTGGTCCATGCCAATCTTGCTCAATACGAGGCCGATACCCTGACAGAGGGCTGCGGCAATGGCGAAGAGTACGCCGTTGAGGGGCAGTTTCAGTGACACCTTATGGTGTTCGCCGCGTCCAAGTATGGAGATGCTGATGCCTGCCAGCGTGACAATCATCGCCAGGATGCTCATCCCGTTCATCTCTTGCCCGAGGGTGATCCAGGCCATCAGAGCGGCAGCCAGTGGGGCCAGTGTCATAAACAGTTGTCCGTAACGAGAGCCGATGATGATATAGCACTGGAAGAGGCAATAGTCACCGATGACGTAGCCCACTAAACCTGACAGAAGCATCCAGCCACAGGCCTCCATCGTGATGCCAGCGGGTAGGGGAGCACCCAGTACCGCCCAGAACATCACCATCGCAAAGATGATGGCCAGCGCCATTCGCAGCACGTTCAGCGTCAGGTTGCCCAGTCGCTTGCTGCCAAACTCGCTCAGGAGGGCCGTTGCGGTCCAAGAGAAAGCCACGCCAATGGATATCAGTTCGCCTAGATAGTTCATAACGGCTGCAAAATTATAAAAATATCGGGAATTATGGCTACGGAAATCAGATTTTATTCGTTTTGCTTGCGAAGAATTTGAATTTATTCGTATCTTTGCAGACTGAATGACGCACGGTCTCTGACTGAATCGTCACATCTTCTAACTGAAACTATATATACCTAAGATAGAAATGAGAAAAAGTTTTGTAACGTTGCTGCTGGCAGTAGTCTGCCAAGCCGCCCTTGCTACTGAGACTGTTCCTATTCGTGGAACCGTTGTCAGTCCTGCTGATAAGCATATCCTTTATACTGGTCGTATCAGTTTTGCCAACCCAGAGCGTCCGGCCTGGAACTTCCCTGGTATCCAGATTGTTGCCGCTTTCGAGGGAACGTCGCTGAAGATGATGGCGAAGCCTCAGAGTGGCTACTTCATGGCGCAGATTGATAAGGCCGAACCTTTCAAGGTCGCCTTCACAGGCAAGAAAGACTCTGTCGTGACTCTCGCCACAGCCCTGCCCGAAGGTCGTCACCTCGTGCGTCTGATGTATGTCATCGAGGGTTATGAGTTCTATCCTGAGTTCTGGGGCTTTGTGCTCGACAAAGGCCGTCAGCTCGTTGAGGCGCCTGCACTGCCATCAAGAAAGCTCGAATTCATCGGCAATTCCATCACCTGTGGCTATGGTAATGAGGGAACGAACGCCAAGGAGGGTTTCACCTACGAGACGGAGAACCATTATTACAGTTATGCCTCACTGACAGCCCGTGCGCTCGATGCCCAGCATTGGGTAGTGGCTCGTAGCGGCATTGGTGCCTATCGCAACTATGGTGGTCCGAAGGCTGGCACGCCCGACTCGAATATGCCTGTGCAGTATGAATATACAGGCTATGCCTGGAAGCCTCAGCTTCGCAGCGAGCCTACATTTTTAAGCGAGAAATGGGATTTCAGCCGTTATCAGCCCGATGTGGTCTGCATCAATCTCGGCACCAACGACCTCTCTACCAACAACTACGACGTGAAACTGCTCAAACAGGGTTATCAGATGCTGCTGAAGATGGTGTGCCAACATAATCCGCAGGCGAAGATTGTGTTCCTCTGTGGTTCGATGCTGCTCGACAAGGAACTGGAGATTGCCAAGAAGATACTCGATGAGGTAGCTGCTGAGGCCAACAAGGCTGGCGACAAACAGGTCTATCGCTTCGACTTCACCTATCAGAACGGCTCTCTGGGCTATGGCAACGACTACCATCCCAGCATCTGGCAACACGAAAAGATGGCTGCCGAGCTGACAGCCTATCTCCGCTCGCTGATGCAGTGGTGGTAAAGCCTTGACAAATGCACTTTGCCATAGACTGCTGGATTCGCCAAGTAGCAGCGTTGGCATTGCTGTATATGATGACCGCGTAGAGATTGAGAATACAGGGCATCTGCCTAATGAGTTGACTGTCGAGACTATCAAACAACCGCATCGTTCTTATCCTCAGAATCCAATTATAGCAAGTGTTCTTTACAAAACGGGGTTCTTGGAAAGTTGGGGTACTGGTGTCAGCAGAATGATGGAAGTATGCAAGGCTGCAGGAGTATCAGAGCCAGAGTATGGTACTGATGGCTTATTTGTATGGATTACGTTTAAAAAAATTGTAAATTAAGAATTTTTTTAGTCCAAACTGTTATGACGTTTGGATTTGTTTTCATAACTTTGCACTTGTTATTCCCCGAGGACTTCGGGCGGAAGATAGTTTATACATTCAAAATTTATAAAAAATGAGGAAAATCTTTACTACTATTTTTACTGTTTGTGCCTTCATGAGCGCACAGGCACAATCGAATCTCTCACCAGAGGTGAACGCCTATCTTGATAGTTA
>Ga0256407_10014160_pt1 | contig 10543 bp, 1 predicted proteins | sample RumenRJG_04DNA_FD_193489 | JGI IMG/M metagenome (GOLD analysis project Ga0256407, IMG submission 193489) | Bovine rumen microbial communities from Lethbridge, Alberta, Canada - RJG_04 | ecosystem: Host-associated > Mammals > Digestive system > Stomach > Rumen | place: Canada: Alberta | collected... | reverse complement strand
CCCAATCCCCATTCCCCAATCCCCAATCCCCAATCCCCAATCCCCATTATCATGATTTTATTCATTTATATTAAATTTAAATTTAATTTAATATATGCTATTTATTAAATTTTTATATAGCTTATTAAAATTAAATGTTTTCTAATGAAGATGATGATGAAAATGATACCAATTATATTTTTTATAATTCATTAATATCTATAAAATTAGTATCAGAAAATATGTTACCCCATCATAAAGATTTTTATATGCTACGAATGGAAAATCTCGATCAATCTTTAATATTAAAAAGGTGCGAAACTCCTCTTTTACAATATTCTGATTTAAAAGAAAGTCTTTTTTATATAAGGAATATTGATGAATGCCTGAATATATTCGGAAATAAAGGAGGAAATTCTTCAGCAAATAAAAGACAAAATCTGAAAGAATATGTGTTTAAAAGTAATGTTAAAATAAATTTTAATCAAAATTTTTTATTACAACATATGATAAGTAAAAAGTTTATTTCTATCGAGAAAATTCAAGGAACTGATAATTATATGCTTAAATTAGTTACAGAAGTAGAAAAAGCAATAGCTTTTCCTTTTTCATTCAAAAGAATCAATTCCTCTTATGAATTCCTTACTTATAAAAATATAGTTTATATCAGTATATATAATAAAGAAAAAGGACAGAATTATTATATAAATCATAATAATATAGAATTGGAAGAGCTTGCCGATGAAGAAAGAAAAATATATAATAATGGTGAAGAAAAAAAGAATCCAAATAATCTTATTAATTATGAAGATTTATGTGTGATAAATTATAATTTTGATAAGTTTTATATCATTAATCAAAATTGGTATATTAATAATAAAGAAAACTTATATAATGGACAATTGGTTAACATAATATTTACTGGAGATAAAAATAAGGAAAATGATAAAATGATGTTATCAGCTGAAGGAATCAAAGTTGAAAATAAAATAGAAGAAGTAATAGGTATAAAAGAAGAGGTACGAGAAGATATTGATGGCTTGATGAGAGATAATAATCAAAAATATATTCAATTTAATGGTATCACTGATAGAATTAAAGACAAAGTGAATTTATTTTCATCAATAACAGTAAAAGGAATACCATTTATGGATAATTTATACGAACATGTAATCAATAATTCCTTTTGGGTTATAGAGAAGAAAACTATAAAACAAGACGAGTTAAACACAAAGCCAATAGAAATAAGCGATTTGGTAAGAATAAAAAATCCTTTATTAGGTTTATATTTAATAGTTAAAAAAAAGAATAAAGATACTAAATATTCAATGGATATTTCTGATAGTAATATTTTGAGAAATTCTGCCAGTGGAGTAATAAATAATACTAATATAAATAATAATAGTAATTTAAATGATAATAATATTAATAATAATAAAATTGTAAATAACAATATAAATAATAATAATAATATTAATACAAGTAGTATAATAAATAATGAATCAACAGAAGAATTAGAATTTGAATTAGTAAACGAAGAAGTATTAGAAAAACAATATTTTAATTATAATTTTAAATTTTTCCATTATAATGTCAACGAAGAAAAAAAATTATCGGCAAATGGTAAATATGTTCTAAAAAGTGTTTTAATAAGTGATAATATCGAAACTAATAAAAATGTAAATAAAAAGAATAGATTTGGAATTCAAGATGATAGATCTTATTTTGAGCCTCTTTCTTTAAGTGTTATTAATGATAGTGATATTATTAATATAAAAATAGAAGATGACTATATTTTAGATATAACAAAGGTAGATAGTGCAAAAGGAAACGAAGTTATATTTTTACAAAATATAATAATTGATTTAGATTATATATTAAAAAATTACAAAAAGAAAAAAGCAAGTGCAAATAATGTCATTAAAAAAATTACTGAAAATATAAATTTTTTCATGGAGTATTTATTAAACATTGAATATATGTTTAAAAATGAAAATTTCGAAATAAATCGTCCTGTGGAGGAAAGGCAACAATTATTATATAAATTTAATATCATTCATACAATTTTAGAAATTATTAATTATTTTTTCCCTATAGTAAAAGATATAAATTCCCGAGATTTTTCAATTTTAGATAAAAAAAATGATACCAGAGATAGAAGGCAAAATTACAAAAAAAATAAAGCTCGAAAAAATATTTTGAGTTCCAAAAGTTTAATTAAAGAAAATAGTCAATTGATGGACGAAGATTCCAAAATATCTAATATAAAATCAATGTTGAAATTGTTATTAAAATTTTTGTTATATCTTTCAAAAAATAATGAAGATATAAAACAAGATATCTTCAAGATTTTAACTCCAATTCTTGAATTTTCCGAATATATTTTTATTAATGATAAATCAGATTTATTAAATTTCCTTTTTGAATTTTTAAATGACTCTGAAACATTACAAGAATTTATTTTGTCCAAAAAATTTAAACAAAGTAAGATACCCTATAATCAACCAACTGATGGAATATTTTATATAGATAAAATTTTGAGCTATATTGAGACAAATTGTAATTACTTATTTTATTATAAAAAATTGATGCATTTAAATAAAATAAGATATAGAGAAGAAGAAATCAAAGAAAAAATAAAGATACATATAAATAAAGTTGAAAATGACTTTAGACTAAATAAATATGCAAATAATTATAAAGGTAAAATTTATTTGGTGATAAAAAATATAACTAATTTGGTTAATGGACAAATTAAAGAATGGAATAGATATATAGAAGATAAAGAAAAGAAAGATAATAAATTAGATGAAAAAGTAAGTAGTGATCTTGATTCAGATGAAAATACGAATATAAATAAAATATTAAAAAGAAATACTGGTACTATTGAAATGAATTCAATCAAAGGAAGTAGAAATTCAAAAAGAAATTATTATAATGATGATCTAATATCTCCAACGAGATTTGAAGAAGATAAAAATGATGCTGACTCTAATGATAATTTAAACCCAAGATCTTTATTTAGTCCACAAGGCAAAAAAAGAAGCACCTTTTTCAATGCTCAAGTTAAAAATAATGATTTAAATGATTCAAAAAATTTCGATAAAAAATCTAAATCTAATGATATTGATTTAACTAAAAATAATAACAATAATAACAATAAAATATTAGATTCAGATACTCTTATAAATAATTATAATAATAATAAAAATGCAACAAATGAATTGGCCAATTTAGCAAAAAATAAAATAAGAATATTAAATCTAATATTAGATTTTTTGGATTATTTTAACACAATTAATTTTGATAAAATTTTATTTAGAAAAGAAGATCTGTTTGTGAATATGCTAAAATCAGATATAAAAGATGACATTTTAGAAAACAATTTAAATTTTATCATCAATGGAAATGTTTGCTTCATTAAATTTATAAATGAATTAGATTTTTCAACAGAAACAACAATTGGCTCAATCCTTCCTTATTATATATATAATACTTTTTTTGCAAATGATTCTAAAAAATATTCCGATACTGAAAATGAAAATGAATATTCTAATAATAATATAGAGATAATTGGAAGTCAAATCAATGATGATGAAAATACTGAAATGAAAAATAAAGAATCTGATAATAGTGAAGAAAGCGAGGAAGAGGAAAAAGAAGATGATAATATAAGCAATGAAAATTTGGAAGAAGATAATGGGATTGGGAATATTGGAAATTTTATATCAAAAAATGAAATTAAAGAAGAAGATAAAAATTTAAATTCTGATCAGGATAATGAAGATGGAGATAAAAATTTAAATAAAAAAGAAAGTATATTTTTAGGTCAAGATAAAAAAAATGAAAAGAAATTAAGTAAAAGTCGTCGCTTTAAATCATATGGTAATTTAAATTTTTTTAAAAAGAAAGAAAAAAATTCTTTGGAGGAAGAAAAAGATAAGGATTTAGATATGAATATAAATTCAATAATTGGAAACCAAATTATTGAAGAAAGTAGTAAAAGAAAAAGAAAAAAGCATAAAACAATGAATCAACATGAAAATTATGAAAGGAATGTGACAAATTTATTAAAAGAAGAAGCGAAAAAGAATGAAGTTTTGAGATTTATGGAAAAATGTAAAGAAGATAATCAAAAAATAAATAAATACTTGTATATTTTATATTCTATATATATTTTTTGTGCCAACGAATACATCGAAATTAATTATAAATTTTTCAAATGCTTAATAAATTATTTTATAAACTACGAAAGATTTTGTAAATTAAATTTCTTGAAAATATCTTTGAATGATATCAAAAAAAATATTATGAATAAAATTGTGTTTATTAATAAAAATTCTTTTATGAGCATTATTTTCGAAAAAATAAAATTGAGTCCTACTTTATTAAATGATAATTTTGATTTACAAAATTTTATTGATTATAGTGATAATTATTTTGAAGAAATTGATAAAGATAATGAAGATAAAAAAATTATAAATAAAATAGAAATTACTGGGATGAATAATATACAAAAATTATTTGAAAATGATAATTGGTTTTCTAAAATAAAAAAATTATCAAATGAAGAAAAAATACTTATTGATTTTCTAATTTATTATTGCAAAATGAATGATCAAATTAATTATTTTATCGAAAAAATTGAATGTTTTAAAAATATCCAAAAAATAATTTGTTCTACACCAAACAATAATAAAAATAATAATAATAATAATGATAATGGTATTGGTAAAAAAGTTGAAGATATTAAAAATATTTTTGATGAAGAAAAAACAAAGATAATGAGACAATTGATTTCAAATAAATTTAATGTTTTGAGTTTATACGGAAAATTAAATGTAATTAAAAACAAATTTTTAAATTTACATATTTCCACTATGAGAAATAATTTATTAGAAGATTATGGCATATTTAAGCAAGCTGATTTTTTACTTTGGTTGTTAGATCAATATGAAATAGATAGATATTTCAATAAAATTATATATCTTGAAATAAATCAAAATGTAACTCAAGATAAGAATTCTTTCGACAAATTAATGAATATTAAAGAATTATTTGAAATAATAGAATCAGAAATACACAAAGCGAAAGAAGAAAGTGATAAAGGTAATATTAAAGAATTAACTGATGATAATGAAAATCATTATAAAATAATATGTAGTAAATTAATGACAATGACCAAAAAAGTTTTGTTGAATATTTTTTCTGGAAAAGAATTAAAAAAAGAAAAAGTGATGCAAATGCTAATTAAAGAAAACGAAAATTTTTTTGCAAAAATTGGTTTTTTAAACACTTTAAAAATAATGATAGAATCTATTGAATTATATGATTTACAATATAATATAGAGAACAACAAAAAAAATGAAAATAATTATATTTTGAAATTAAACTATTGCAAAGAAATCCTAAGAGCATTTTTAGAAATACAAAGTGCTTTTCCGAAATTTAATAATCTAGTAATGGAGAATTTAGATATGTTTAAAAAAATGGTAATAAGTTCTCTTAAAAGTATAAAAGATTTCAAAGGAAATGATCCTAAGAAAACTCTTGAAGAAGAAAAAGCCTTTTTATGTATATGCTACTATGCTTCAGAAATTTTACTTTTTTTATTAAATTTTTCAAAAAATACTTTCACTGATATACATGGTTTTGTTTTAGAAATTTTTAATATATTAAAAAATATATATGATTGCTTTCATTCTCCTAAAAACATGGTCACTTATCAACTATTTTATAATTATTTAATAATAAAGATAACTTTATTACTTAACAAAACAAAAAATACAGATTCTTATTCTTTAGAATATTTTTTTAGAACTATTTATGATATAAAACAAATGAAAACAAGGATTTTAACTTGTATAGGGCAATTACAATCAAAAAAAGAAAATTCAACAGGGGAGTATGATTATATTGAGGAAAATGAAAGTAGTGAAATAAATTTAAATAGAAGTAAGAAAAATGAAGAAGAAGAATTTGCTCATTGGAAAGATAAATTAGACAAGTTATACGAATTTAGAGTGAAAAAATCGATTAATTCTGGAGAAAGTAAATCTGTGAATTCAAATATTGATAAAAATAGAATAGATACGAATAATCAAAATAATGGCTTAATTATGAATATAAAAACACATGAAGGATTTGGTATGACTGAAAATGATAAGAAGGAAATAATGTGGGAAAGTGATGATGAAAGAGAAAAATTAATGTTCTTTTTATATTTTACTAGTATATATATAATTTATATCAAAGATAAGAATACAGGAATGGATGATAATGAGAATAATTTAGACGAAGAAGAAAGGGAAGACTTAGAATTTAATTTTAATAGTTTTAGAAGAAAAATTAATAATTTATTAGATAGTCAAAAAAATATGGATGATTCTTATATAGATAATCCTTCTGTGATTAAAAAGAAAAGGCGTCATTCTTTTGGTTCCCAAACAATTAAAAGTAGCATCTATACAAAAAAAACCAAATTTACAAAAAATTATAAATTTCGCATTGAAGAGAATGCTAGCACAGTAAATAATAATACCATGTATAATAATAATTATTTATTTGATAATGAAAGAAGAAAAAAGGAATTTAATGCTTCAAATATTTCTAAAATTAATTTTCCTAAATGTGAAAATAGATTCAGTTTTGAATTAATTTTATTAGAAACTATAGCTGAATATAAATATCATGTAAGACATAAAATAATTGAAATTCCTGTTAAAAATATAGAAAACAAAGATGAAGAAGAAGATGATGATGATTATTCAAATACAGAATCTGGAAAAAATTCAGAGAAAAAAGAAGAAGAAGAAAAAAAAAATGAAGAAAAAAAAAAGGAAGAAAAAGAAAAAGAAGAAGTAAAACAAAATGATGCAAAAATAAAGTTTTATTATTATGAACCTAATGGAATAGATTTTTTATTATTGGAAAAAATTTTTAAAGATATTGAAATCAAAAATAATTTAAGATATTATTGTACCAATAGTTATACAAATGAAGAATATGAGCCATTACCTAGTTCTAAATTAATGGTAGTTTTATTTGAATTACAAAAAAAATTAGAAAGTATTAATCCACAACAGAAAAAAGAATATAAATTATTATATGAACATTTTATCAAAAATGATATGCAAAAATTCATGAAATATTTATTAAATACATTCAATAAGGATGATTTTGAAAATATAGATTTGATGGCAAATTTCTCTTTTAATAGATTTAATGAAATATATCCTTATGATAGCTTATATAGTAGTAATGAATCTGAAAAAATACTTTCATTAGTTGAAACTTTAAAAAAATATGAATTTGAATTAGAAAATGAATATTTCAATCAATTATTAAAACCTAATAAAAGGACTACAGATATTTCAATACTTAATTTATATAATAGTGATCTTGTTCAATTTTTGAATTCATTAATATATTTATACCCACATTATGACAAAAAAATATGTTTAATTTTTTTTAGAACTGGATTCATGTTATTATATGTGAATTGTATTAAAAATGATTTAGATCTCATGTATAAACAATCTACAAGAGAAGATAGAAGAACAAATTCAAAAAATTCAGAATTAAATTTAAGTTCTATTCTTAATGCTATAATTTTACTTTTTTCAAGAAAGATAAATCATAGTCTGATTGAAACAAAAAAATTATTCTTTTTAGTATTGGTTAGTATAAATACATTTCTGAGAAAAATAAAAGATAATCATATATTTGTTTCACAAAATAGAGAATTAATTCAGGATTTCTTTCATAAATTGGATTTCATTTTAAAGCATTTGACCGATGATTTTGAACAAGTTGTTATATTTATGATTTCCACTAAAAGTCAACAAAAAAATAATAAGTATATAAAAATTGAGCAATCATTAAATTACTTAATAAATTTTCTGACAACATTAATTGGATTCAAAAAAATTGACAAAGAAATTTTAACAGAAGAAATAATTATGTTCGTTCAAGATATAATAGAAAAAATAATTAAATTAATTGATTTATTATTAGAACAAAATAAAAAGTCTTCTTTTCAAACTATTGATTTATTACTCAATTTTATTTATTATTTTGTAGAAGGACCGGATATTGAGAACTTCAAAACTTTGTTTAACAAAGGATATTATGATTTAATTTCACATTCTATAAATACAATAGATTATTATAATTTATTTTTTAGCAATATTAATAAAGAAAATTTGAATGAAATTTTGGATGATAAAATTGAACAAGAATATCGAATTATAAAAATACTTTTTGTATATTACTGCTTGTGTCATCATGAATATAAAGATACTGATGAATTTATTAAAATAAGACATTGGTATAAAGAAAATTTTAAAAATATCAAGCAAAAATTGAAAAAAATATATTATTTATCAAAAAAAGAAATGGAAAATAGAGAATATGAAATTGATAAAATGCTTTTATTTTTGAAAGATGATGATTCATATTCAGAAGCTGAACTAAGAGAACGATCAGGTTTATATAAATATGATTCAAATAAAGATAAAGAAGAAGGAAAAAAGAAAGAAAAAAAAGAAGAAGAAAAAGAAGAAGAAAAGAGGGAAGAAAATCAAGAAAATAAAAATCAAAAAATGTACAAAAATTCTGAACAAAAAAATGATAACATAGAAAAATTGGGTGATTATTTCAATGTTAATACAAAAATAAAAAGGAATAATAGATATTCAAAAGATTATTTAATTAAATTTGATCTAATTTTAATATATTACACATTATATAATTATTATCAGGATTCATTTAATGATGAATTTTTAACAGTTCCTCCTAAGAAAAGCATTGTGCAAATCCTAATTGATTTCTTAATTTCATGTTTTAATTATATTAAGTATATGATCTTATGTGTTTTTTATATTACATATTATATATATAAAGCATGTACAAAAAAAGATAAATCAAATATTGAATTACTGCAAGAATTATCTGATATAGATATAAAATCTCAAACATTGGATGAAAAAGAAATGTTCAAATTTTTGACATCAAAAATAAAATATATAGAAATATCTTTAGATTATAGATTATTCAAAATATATTATCCATTATTAAATAAATCGAAACAAATTCAAGATAATAAAGATTATTATTTAACAGTTGATAATAATCAATTATCTAATTATGTAATTTCTATATTAAATAGTTATGATAAAATTTTTTTAATGGCAACACAACACTATAAAATCCAGAAACTTTTCGATTTACCAGCTTTAAGTATAATTTTTAAAAATGATAATCTTTATTCCTTATTTTTACTTATCTTAGGAATTATTGCAAATTTAATTATTGGATTATCTTATAGTACTTTTACAACAAATTCATGTTCAGAATCCTTCAAAACAAATGATTCTATAAGAATGAACTGTCCTCATTTTTTATATCAAGAAGAAGCAGAATATGAAGCTGTTTTATTCATGTTACGTTATTTTGGAATTTTAATGCTGATTTTGAGATTGATATTAATAACTAAATATATAATACAAACTTTTGCTGAAACTATTGCCTTATATAAAAACTCATATTATAAAGAAGTATTATCAGATAAAAAGAAAAATACAACTTTTTCTTATATTATAGGTTTTATACCAAGCTTTCTTAAAATGTTTACCAATTTTCAAACAATATATTATATTCTGAGCTTATTTTTTATTTTATTAGGAATGCTTGTTCATCCTTTTTTTTATTGCTTCGTCCTATTTGAACTTGTTAAAAGAGTTGAAGTAATGCAAATCATTCTTAAAGCAATGTATGTCCCTTTAGGAAATATTGTAACAACATTAATATTATGTATTATTTTGGAATATATTTTTGCAGTTATTGCTCTAACAATATATCAAAGTCATTTTCCTATAATAAAAGATACAAGAAATATGTTAAGAACTTTTATTAGAATGTTTGATCAAACTTTTAAGCAAGATGGGGGAGTCGGTACTTATCTAGATATCACTAGAGAACCAGGATATACTCCATTTAATGCGAGATATTATGCTGGAACACGATTTTTTTTTGATTTAATTTTTTTCTTATTAATAAATATGATTGCTTTTCAAGTATTTTTTATGATTATTATTGATTATTTTAGTCAAAGTAAAGAAAAAACTGAAGAATTTACGGAATTATCTGAAACCAAATGCTTAATATGTGAATTAGAAAGAGAAGATTTAGAAAAAATTTATTCTAATTCAAAAAGTGCTTTTGAATTACATATAAATCATGCGCATAGTTTGATCGATTATATCTCTTATTTAGTATATTTGCAAACACTTAGTTTTAAAGATCCCATAATTGAATCAAGAATATGGAAATTACATTTGTCAAATAATTTAAATTATTTACCTAAAGGGGTATGTTTTAAACAGAAAGAAAAGGAAATGCTAGAATATTTGAAGAAATAATTTTTTTATAATTAATTAAAGACATTTAATTATAGGCTTAAATATTTTATATTTGTTAAAATAAATTGCAAATTAATTTAAACCTTAAATTTTTTTTTGGGGATTGGGGATTGGGGATTGGGGATTGGGGATTGGGGATTGGG
>Ga0256407_10014159_pt1 | contig 10544 bp, 7 predicted proteins | sample RumenRJG_04DNA_FD_193489 | JGI IMG/M metagenome (GOLD analysis project Ga0256407, IMG submission 193489) | Bovine rumen microbial communities from Lethbridge, Alberta, Canada - RJG_04 | ecosystem: Host-associated > Mammals > Digestive system > Stomach > Rumen | place: Canada: Alberta | collected... | reverse complement strand
CTGCCTGCCAGGTTCCTTTCCACAGAGAGAGGCTATATAAGCCAGGAATGGAGCCGTACGCACTGTGGTGGAAAGGAACCTGGCAGGCAGAATTTCCGCGTAGAATTCTCCATCCATCCTGGTGGTTTCCAGATTTCTCAAATAGGTCTCAAAGCCTTGTTCTCTGATGGCTGCAGCATCCCGCATCACCACACTGTCCGGAGACCCCTGATAATGACCGGTAATAAGAACCATAGTCATCCACTTTCCAATCAGAGACGCCTTCTTCTTCGCATCCAGACCTTCAAAAGACATCATAAGATACATGGCATAACAGTAATTGAGCACAGACTGGGAGTAAAGCAGCCTGTCACAGCAGTAACCTGCAGAAATCAAGGCTTTCTGGAAACCTTTAAAATACTCTTCACTGACAAAGGCTTTAACACCCTCGCCCAGCTTGCTGAAGGAATCCTTGACCAGTTTTTTGGAGACTTCCCCTCTCTTCCCTGTCCTTCCTGAAAGCAGCGCCACCAGGTCACCCGCCTTGCTTCTTCCAAAGCTGGCAATGCTTACCACCTTGAGAACATCTGCGTAGGAAGGGACATATAAATAGTCTTCTGCGCCGGACAGCCAGCTGAGCTTACGGCCGTAATCAGAGTTCATATACTCTTTCTCATTGGCTGCAATAATCTTGTAGAAAGAGGGCTCCTTCAGAAGATGGCAGAAATAGTCAATGGTATTTCGTATATAATCTCCATTGTATTGCTCATTCACAGAGATTTTCGACATGACAAAGTCTTCCTGGTTCAAAGGCTTGCCCTGCAGGTTGATTCGAATAAATATTTCGGAGACCACATCGATATCCAGAAGGAAAGATAGTTCAATAACCCCCACCTGATGCTTGGTGATATCCCTGAGAGTGTCGATGGATGCCTCCAGCCTGGAGAAATCTTTTCCAGGATTGGCCTTCTTATAATCATTTTCAAATTTCCGGTAAGAGAAATCTCTCCGGAAAAGCACAGATATGTCTGAAATCCAAAGAGGGTCTTTCTCTATGGATTCGTCACAGATAACAAAGTTTTCCTGATCCTCTTCTGCCAGAGGATTAAAGGCGATACGAATCCTCCGGGAACGATAGTGGTCATCAAGTACATCCCTGCCCAGCAGTGCAGCCATAAGAGCTGTCACTCTCTGTTGTCCGTCGATCAGTATCTTCTTTGTCCCGCCTTTTCCAAAGCCGCGAACTCTGACCTGAGAATTCTGCCAGACGATAAGATAGCCGATGGGATATCCCTGGTACAGGGAATCGATCAGATCCTTCACCTCTTTAGGCTTCCAGACAAAGGGTCTCTGAATCTCCGGTATGGCAATTTGAGCACTTTCCACAAAGCCCAGAATCGTATTCACGGAATACTGAGTTATCTTATAGTTATCCATTTTTCCCCTCCATGTTCAATCGAAATCACCTTTATTATACAATATTCTCAAAACAGCATTTGCAATATTAAGGATAAGCTGTATTACTTTTTCAGCTCATTCAGTTCGTCAAACACCACATCATTGAGCACCTTAATATAGGTCCCCTTCATGCCCGATGAGCGGGATTCAATCACACCGGCACTCTCAAATTTTCTGAGGGCATTGACGATCACAGACCTTGTGATACCGACCTTGTCAGCGATTTTACTCGCCACCAGGATTCCCTCGGAACCGCCCAGCTCATCAAAGATATGCTGGATCGCTTCCAGCTCGGAGAAAGACAAGGTGGATATGGCGGATTTCACAATGGCAATCTTCCGGTTTTCCTCCGCATTCTCCTCGTTGACCGACCGCATCATCTCAAGGCCTACCACCGTGGTTCCATACTCGACGAGAATGATATCATCAATCTCATATTGTTTTTCTTTCCGGTACAGGAAAATTGTCCCCAATCTCTCCCCGGCGATATCAATGGGTGTGATGATCGCCTGACACTGGTCCATATTCTCAAAGTCAAAACCCAGTGTCTCCAGATTAACATTTTCTTTGGTGGAAAGAACGCCAAGAAGTCTTTCGTTCAACATACTGTCGATATAAGAACCAACCTCATTGGTGATCAGCTGGTCGATGGTCTTTGTCCCCTCACGGTTCTTTATGCCCAGAAGCTTACCCTTGCGGCTGATTACCAGCGCATTGGATTCGAGAATATCACTGAGCACCTCACATATATCATTGAATACCACTTTGTGAGAATTATTGTTGTGTAAAAGTTTATTAATCTTTCTTGTCTTATCAAGCAACTGTACGCTCATACATACCTCCGCTAAGTTTCTATTGATGCATCCGGCTGTTATAAAATGCTGAAAATCTTCAGTAGAAAGCCGGAAATTAACAGACAATTATTTCTTAATTATTAATTTTATCATATTTGCTCCAGGTTCACAACTGACCTTGCAATAGTTTTTCTTTTTTTCTCAATAAAATCTGTAATATAGACAATTTAAAAAATAACGAAGAAAAACTCCTGAATCCATCAAACTTTTCCCGGCAGTAACAATGTGGAAGCTGCTGCCCGTAATAGTCTGATCATAATCCAGGAGTTCCGCCTGTTTTCACTGATAAATATTATTCTTCCGGATTCTGCATGACATATCCGCATTCCGGATTGCTGCAGACCAGTTTCTTTCCCTTTTCAACCATGTAGGAACCGCATTGACTGCAGGGAATCTCTGAAGGCTTCTGCCAGCTCATGAAATCACACTCCGGAAAACCAATACAGCCATAGTATTTTCTTCCCTTTTTTGTCTTTTTCAGAACGATATCCTTGCCGCAGTTGGGACAATGGACACCAATCTTCTCAAAGTAAGGCATGGTATGACGGCATTCAGGAAAGCCAGGGCAGGCCAGGAACTTGCCGTGGGGTCCATATTTTATCACCATGTTCCTGCCGCACTGTTCACAGATCTCATCAGAAATCTCATCCTCGATCTTAATCTCTGCCAGTTCTTTTTCAGCAGAGGCAACAGCTTCTTCCATGTCAGGATAGAAGTTCTCCACGATTGTTTTCCAGCGAACCTTACCATCTTCCACGCCATCCAGCAGAGACTCCATATTGGCAGTAAAATTCACATCCACAATGGTGGGAAATCCTTCTACAAGCATCTCGTTGACAGCCTCACCCAGCTCAGTGATATAGAGGTTCTTCTTCTCTTTCACAATATATCTTCTTGCCAGGAGGGTTGAGATGGTCGGGGCATAAGTACTGGGTCTTCCAATCCCCAGTTCCTCGAGAGTTCTCACCAGGGAAGCCTCCGTATAATGGGCCGGCGGCTGGGTAAAATGCTGCTCAGGATGAAAACCTGTGGAGTGGAGTTCCGTGTTTTCGTCTATCTTTCTGAGTAAAGGACTCAGGGTTGACTTCTCACTGCCATCCGAGTATACGGTCAAAAATCCGTCAAACTTGATTCTGCTGCCGGAGGCCTTAAAAGTATACTCTCCAGCCCGGATCTTGATGGTCTTGATCTCGTATACCGCCTCTTTCATCCTGCTGGCCAGGAACCGGGTCCAGATCAGCTGATAAAGTCTGTAGAGATCTCTCGGAAGCTGAGATTTCAGACTCTCCGGATCAAGTTTGCTGTCCGTAGGTCTGATGGCCTCATGGGCATCCTGAATCCTTCCACTTCCGTTTTTCTTAACGGGAGCTGATCCCCCCACAAATTCCTCACCGTAATTCTGGCGGATATACTCCTTGCAATTGGCATCCGCCGCCTCAGAGATTCTGGTGGAATCTGTACGAAGGTAAGATATGAGACCTACATTACCTCTTCTCTTCAGGTTCACTCCCTCATAGAGTTCCTGGGCCAGCCGCATGGTCTTCTGAGGAGCCATGTTCAGCCGGCGGGACGCCTCCTGCTGAAGCGTACTTGTGGTAAAGGGCAGCGGAGGTTTCTTTCTTCTTTCACTGGTCTTGACGGAGGAGATCCAAAACCTCTCGTTCTCCAGCGCTTTTATAATCTTTTCGACCTGCTCTTTATTTTGAAGATGAATCTTCCCCTGAGCATCCTGGACCAGCTCAGCCTCCAGCGGTTTTTTCCCGAGTCCGGTATCAAGATCCACTGTCAAAGTCCAGTATTCTTCCGGAATGAAAGCGTTCACCTGGTCTTCTCTGTCCTTGATCAGGTGGAGGGCAACAGACTGAACTCTTCCGGCGGACAGACCTCTTTTGATCTTCTTCCACAGAATCGGACTGATTTTATAACCCACGATTCTGTCTAATACCCGCCGGGCCTGCTGGGCATCCACCAGGTCCATATTGATTTCTCTTGACTTCTTTATGGAATTCCTGACTGCTTCTTTAGTGATCTCATTGAAAGTAATTCGGGAGCATTTTTTGTCCTGAAGCTTCAATGCATTGTAAAGATGCCAGGATATGGCCTCGCCCTCCCGGTCCGGGTCAGTGGCAAGAAATACCTTATCGGCCTTCTTCACTTCCTTCCTGAGCTGGGCAAGAATCTCTCCTTTTCCCCGAATGGTTATATATTTCGGCTCAAAGTCATGATCGACATCAATCCCCATGGTACTCTTGGGCAGATCTCTTACGTGTCCGTTAGAAGCGATTACCTTGTAAGACTTTCCAAGATATTTCTGTATGGTTTTGGCTTTGGCCGGTGATTCCACAATAACCAGATTTGATGGCATTATTATATACACTCCTAATTCATAAATGTAAAAGTTAGAATAAAAAGGCAATAAAATGACTCATGATTCAAAACTTTTTCAATCATACAACAATTTTATTGGGCACGCAAGCATAAATTTTGACAAATTAACTATCAATTATAAAGGCTTTCTTTGTTTTTTCTTTTTAAGAACTCTTCTGTACAGACAAATTAACCCATATTTCAGAATATCGGTTTCATGAATCTCTAAGTCAAAATCTATTTTTTAAAAAAATATTTTTATCGGGCTGACAGAGAAAGCCTTGAAGCTCGAGTTCAATCAAAACATGCCTGAGCTGTCTTTCTTCCATAGGGCACTTTTCTAAAAGCTGGTCATAGGAAACCGGAATATCCTCCTTAAGGAATTTCAAAACCATGTCTTCCTCCTCCTTCAGGGGCTTGATAAAAGTAGAAGGCTGAGCGGGCGAATAGACATGGTCCAACAGATTCATATCGTCGAGAATGTCTTCTGCGCGGTTCACCATAATGGCTCCCTGGGCGATGAGGCTGTTGGTTCCGATACTGCAGGCATCCGTCACCCGGCCCGGCAGGGCATAGATCGCTTTTCCCTGGTTAAGTCCAAGGTCGGCTGTAATCAGACTTCCGCTGTGCCTGCCGGCCTGCACCACAAAAATACCGTCAGCCAGTCCGCTGATCAGTCGGTTTCTCATGGGAAACAAGCCTCTGTGATTGGGTATACCAACATTGTACTCCGAGAGTACGCCGCCTTTCTCGTACATCTCCCGGTAAAGATTAAAGTTCTCCTGGGGGTACATGGTGTCAATTCCGCCTCCCAGTATCCCCAGCGTGTATCCCTTGCCCTCAAGGGCTCCCCTGTGACCGGCACTGTCTATCCCAGCCGCCAGACCACTGATAATCTGCACACCTCTGCGGGCCAGATCTCTGGAAATGGCATAGGCCTGTCTGAGACCATACACTGTGGCCTTCCTGGATCCCACCACAGCCAGTACAGGTTTTGTAAAATCAGGCAGACGTCCTATAAGATATAGCCCCAGCGGCGGATCATAAATATGTCTGAGTCTGTCCGGATAATCCGGAGAATCCCAGGAGATAAATCTGACTCCCCTTTTTTCCAGGGTCATAAGTTCTCTTTGACACCTTTGAAGATCTCTAGAAGCAATCAGAGAGTGACATTTTCCTGCACTGAGCACCTTGGAAAGCTCCCCCTCTTCCTTCTCAAAGATCTTTCTTGGCCCGCCAAAGAGCTGCAGCAGTCTTCGACAGGAGCCAATCCCGATGGAAGGGATATTGAGAAACCAGTACCAATAGACATCCTCCTCCTGCTGCGCGAAATACGAATCTTCCGGCTTTTCATCAATGATATAATCACCCATATCTTTCTCCTCCCCAAATACTGCTGCAGCTGCCTCTGCCCATCTTATTATCTTCTATCGCTATCTTATATTTACACCATCCGGTATTTTTTGATTATGGTTCCCAGATATTCTTTGGAACAACTGGATTTACAATAATTTCTCTGAAATGCACAGCCTCTTCCAGATGTTCCAGCAGAATCCTCTCTGACCCCTCCAGATCCGCGATGGTTCTTCCCACCTTTAACAGCCGATAGTATGACCTGCCGGAAAGGTGAAAACGATCGAATACTTTTTCCAGAAAGCGATAGGAGGCTTTATCGATCTTACAGAAAGTCTGAATCTGCTGCCGGTTCATCCTTCCATTGGGCACCATATTTCCTTCGGCAAAACGGGCTTTCTGGCATTCCCAGGCTCTTTTAACCCGCTGACGAATCTGCTCTGAGGACTCCTCTTTTTGATCCCGGGACAGAACCTGAAAAGGAACCTCCTCACAACGGACAAAAAGATCTATACGATCCAGAATGGGTCCACTCAGCCGGTTATGGTAGCGAAGGATCTGCCGGTTGCTGCAGCGACAGCGGTTTCTGTCTGGATAGAAGCCGCAGGGACAAGGATTGGCCGCCGCAACCAGGAGAAAATCCGCAGGAAAGTAGAGGGATCTTTCTTTTCTCACAATATCGATATAGTGAGATTCCAATGGAAGGCGAAATCTCTCAATCATTTCCCGGCCGAACTCCGGCAGTTCATCCAGAAACAAAACCCCATGATGGGCCAGGGAAATCTCCCCGGGCTTTGGGATGATCCCTCCCCCAAACAGTCCTGCAGGAGTCGCAGCACTGGAAACAGCCCGAAATGGCCTCTGATCAATGAGTCTGAACCCCTTTTTCATTAATCCTTTTACGCTGTAGATCATGGTGGTCTCTATACATTCCTCCCTGCTCATCTCAGGCATAATCCCTGGTATACAGGATGCCAGCATGGTTTTACCAACTCCGGGAGGGCCGTCCAGCATCAAATTATGGAAGCCGGCAGCAGCAATTTCCATAGCTCTCTTGGCATCTTTCTGACCACGGACATCGGCAAAATCCATATCTGTATTCCCAAGTTCTTCAAAACAGCCCTCTCTTTTTGCCGGAGGCTCCTTCATCATCACGCTGCAGTGGTCTTTCAGGGGAAGCTGCTGAAAAGACTCTTCTCCCCTGATCCCGGCGATGATCTCAGCATTATCGTCAATCATCGGGACTCCACTCAGGTAATTCCTCACCTCCCAAAGATTATTCACCCCAATAATGGCGATGCCATCCAGGAGAGAAGCTTCATAATAATTATCCTCAGGGACCATACAAGTATCATAACCCTGCCGGATACATTCCCTGATGATGGGAAGGACTCCTTCCACAGGACAGAGGCTGCCGTCCAGAGCCAGTTCGCCAAGAAATATCACTCCCCGGGTATTTTCCTCTCTCACCAGCCCCGCAGCCTGCATCAAAGATACTGCGATTGCCAGATCAAAACATGTTCCGGTCTTTCTGATATCAGCCGGAGCCAGATTCACAGAAATTCTTTTTGGAGGCAGATGAAAACCGACATTTTTTATAGCGGTTCTGACCCTTTCTTTTGCCTCCTTCACTTCATTGGACAGATACCCTACCATATAAAACACCGGCAGACCATCTGAAATATCTGTCTGAATTTTCACAAGAAATCCTTCAATCCCCAGAATCATTCCACTCATCACTTCAGCTACCATGTCTTCCTCCATCTTTTTTTATTGTTATTCTTATCATCAATACACTATCATATTATGGTTGTTTTTCCATATATTTACTATTTGTACTATCTTAAGATATAACACAGATTTTGGAAAACATCAAATAGATTTTCCATTATTTTACATTTTAATCCCCAAAAAAATCTGCGGAAAGTCCATGCCCTTGGTTCAGACAGGTCATTCCGCAGATCATTCGCGAGGTCTATTCTGTTATTCTGACTGGATCAGGGGTTCTGGTTCCCTGTCTCGTCCGATGAATCAAAAACCTTTTTCAGCTCATTCATGAAAGTCTCCACATCCTTGAACTCTCGATAAACCGAGGCAAAACGGACATAGGCCACCTGCTCTAAGGACCTGAGATGATCCATCACAATCTCGCCAATCTTACTGCTCTCAATCTCCTTATATTCAAGATTATAGAGTTCATTTTCTATATGGTTTACTGTGTCTTCAATCTGATCTACAGACACAGGACGCTTATGACAGGCCCTCATGATTCCGGATAAAATCTTCGACCGGTCATAGGCTTCACGAGTGAGATCTTTTTTGATTACTGTCAGTGGCAGAATCTCCACTCTTTCATAGGTAGTAAAGCGTTTGCCGCATTCATCACAGAGTCTCCTTCTGCGAATCGAAGAATTCTCATCGGCAGGTCTTGAATCAATGACACGGGTATTGTCAAGACCACAAAAAGGACATTTCATCAGCACCCCTCCAACATTTTATGCATATTTGATGATGATCCCGGACGGACACTTAGCCGCACAGGCGCCGCAGCCGACACATTTCTCATAATCAATTTTCGCTATATTATTCTCAACATGTATCGCGTCAAACTTGCAGACTCTGCTGCACATCTTACAGCCGATGCAGCCTGTGGAGCATACTTCTTTGACAGGTTTTCCGAATTCTTTGGAAGAACACTGTACCTTGTACTTCTGCTGATAAGGCACAAGCTCAATCAACTTTTTCGGACAGGTATCAACGCACTTTCCACAGGCAACACATTTCTCCTCATCAACCTGTGCGATACCATTGTAAACATGAATGGCGTCAAAATCACAGACTTTCACACAGCTGCCAAAACCGGTGCACCCGAAAGCACAGGCTTTTGGGCCGCCGCCGGGAACACTCATGGCAGCCACACAGTCCTCGATGCCCGTATACTCATATTTAGATTTTGCCAGTTCACAGGTTCCGGCACATTTGACAAAGGCCACCTTCTTAGTGCCTGTCTCTGCCTCAACCCCCATGATGGCGGCAATCTGGTCAGCCACTTTGGCGCCGCCCACCGGGCAGGCATTTACCGGAGCTTCTCCGCAGGCAATCGCTTTCGCTAAAGCATCACAGCCGGCAAATCCACATCCACCGCAGTTATTGCCCGGCAGACAATCTCTCACGGCGATCTCCTTCTCATCGATCGGTACCTTGAATTTTTCGGAAGCAACTCCAAGAAGAACGGAAATGACCAGTCCCGTTCCACCGACAACTGCTGCCGCAAGGACAATTCCTATTGTACTCATATTCCATTCCTCCTGTTAAATAATACCCGAAAAACCGAAGAAGGCGATGGACATAAGTCCTGCTGTCACCATTACGATCGGCATACCCTGCCATGACTCGGGAATATCATTATATTCAATCTTTTCCCGAATACCTGCAAGGATAATGATTGCGATTGTGAATCCCACAGAGATTCCAAAACCGTATACCACAGATTCAAGAATATTGTATTCATACTGCACGGCGTTGAGGGCTACACCCAGCACGGCACAGTTTGTTGTAATCAGGGGAAGATATACGCCCAGTGATTCGTAGAGAGATGGTATGGATTTCTTCAGGAACATCTCCACAAACTGTACCAGCGCCGCTATGATCAAAATAAACACGATGGTCTGCAGATAAGTAAGCTGCAGGGGAACAAGAATAAACTTGTTGATCAATGCAGTGACAAAGGCAGCAATCGTAATGACAAAGATTACGGCCGCACCCATTCCGGCGGATGTGTCGATCTTCTTGGATACGCCCAGGAAGGGACACAGGCCCAGGAACTGGCTCAGGACAACGTTATTGACAATTGCAGAGCCTATGACAATCAAAATTAATTCCTTAATCATACTCTATTTACCCTCCTGTTTGTCAGCTGTCTCATCTGCCTTTTTCTCAGAATCTGACTCAGTTTCAGTTTGAACAATTACTTTGTCAGCAGGCTTTTCTGCTGCTTTAACGGCTTCCTTAGCTGCAGGTTTCTCTGCCGCTTTGGCTGCTGTCTTAGCTGCAGGTTTCTCTGCCGCTTTGGCTGCTTCCTTAGCTGCAGGTTTCTCTGCCGCTTTAACGGCTTCCTTAGCTGCAGGCTTCTCTGCTGCTTTAGCTGCTGTCTTAGCTGCAGGCTTCTTCTCAGAGCCCTCCAGTTTAGCCGCTGCCGCCTCAGCTTTGGCTGCAGCCGCTTCTGCTCTCTTAGCTGCCTCCTCTGCCCGCTTCACTGCGGCCTCTATCCTCTCTTCCGCTGTAAGTTCCTTAGTCTGCTCAGTCATTTCCGCAGCAGTGTCATTCTTCTTTTCATCGACACTCATATCAAAGAAACTTCTGCTGGCACAGCTCATATTACCGCACTTCGAGCAGTCGCCGCAGCCCATGGGCAGGTCTTTTCGCTCCTCCACCGGCTTACGGTTATTCAGCTTGTTGCGGACCGCCACAAGGCAGGCCAGTACCAGGAAGGCCCCGGGTGCCAGAATAAAGATGGTTGCCGGGGTATAAATG
>Ga0256407_10014157_pt1 | contig 10544 bp, 5 predicted proteins | sample RumenRJG_04DNA_FD_193489 | JGI IMG/M metagenome (GOLD analysis project Ga0256407, IMG submission 193489) | Bovine rumen microbial communities from Lethbridge, Alberta, Canada - RJG_04 | ecosystem: Host-associated > Mammals > Digestive system > Stomach > Rumen | place: Canada: Alberta | collected... | reverse complement strand
TTAAAAAAAAAAAAAAAAAAAAAAAAAAAAAAAAAATTTTAAAAGATTATATTAAAATAAAAAAAAAAAAAAAAGAAATGTTAAAAAAAAAACAAAATGTACCTCTTCGAAAAAATTTTTCAAAAAATAAAAAAATTGTAGTAGAAATAAATTCAAATAATTCTAATAGTTATAATAAAAAAAATCATCAAAGTACAAATAATTTAATAAATAATAATATAAACCAATTAACAAAAAAAAAAACAGAAATAAAAAAAGATATTAATACATGTAGATTAAAAACAACAAGAAATAGAAATTTAAGTATGAAAGATATAGATAATAATATATCATATATTTCAAATTCTAAAATTGTAAATTATACAAATTCAAATAAAACAAAATTAAAAAAAGAAAATATAATAGTTAAAAAAATATTTCAGTCTAGTAATAATCAAATAAAAATAAATAAAATAAAAAATCCAACATCACCAACTTATTTATCTAATACAAATAGAAATATAAATTCAAATTTAAATTCAAATAAAATAAATCGTCCAATAACAAAAATAAATTCTTTAAAAAAAAATGAGTCAACAATTTCAGAAATAAGTGCTTTAGAAAAAAAATATAATAAATTATTTAATTCAAATGATAATAATAATAAAATTTCAACATCAAGAAATATTTCTTCAAAAGGTAATTATACTTCATTAAGTGAAGTAACTAAACCTAATACTTTAAATACTAAAGTTGAAAAAAAAGATGATGAATTAGAAGGTCCTGAATTAATTCATTTTTCTTTGGTTGAATTAATTCAAAAAGGAAGAAAAAAAATGGAAGAAATTGTTGATAATTTAAATAAGAATAATAAGTAATTTTTTTTATTGGTTTTTATTTTTTTTTATTTTTCAATATTTATATTATATATTATATTTAAAAGTTTATATTAATATAAAATTATATAAATAAAAATAATTTTAAATTACAATAAAATAATTTTAAAAAATAAATTTAAAATGTTTAAATTTAATTAAATGATACTAAACCCAAAAAAAAAACTTTTCCAAATTATAATAATAACATTATCAATCTCATCTCTATTATATATAATCACAAAGAAAAAAATTACAAAAAAACCTGAAATTAAATTACGAAAAAACGAAAACCTAAATATAATAAATTACATATGTTCCCAATCAAATGATGACCTTCTTCCCTTATATCAAAAAATATCATTTCAATATAATGAGAATATCTTTTCAATATTTAGTAAATCATTAATAGATTACATAATAACAAAAGATACAAAATATTTAAAAGAAAATTATTTAAAAAGAGTAAGTCGTTTTTTAGGAATATTATTAATAATTATAATAGTAATAATATCATATTTTATATGTTGGATTTGTTGTTGTTGTCCTTGTTGTTGTTGTAAACAAAAAAATGAAGAAAATTGTTGTCGTCAATTTTCACTTTTAATTGCAATAATTATGTCAGGAACTTTAATTTCTTCTGGATATTATGGAATGAATATGGAATATAAAATTATGGGTTCAATTAATGGTATGACTTGTACTGTTTATAAATTTATTAAAAATGTTTTTGAAGGAGATGAATGTTATGAAAAACCTATTTGGAGTGGGTTTTCACATATTATTAATTCTATTGTTAATATTGATAAAATTATTTTAGATTCTTATTCTAAAAATGATAAAATTATTGATAATATTAATGATATTAAAAATATAAGTTTTTATCAATATATAATGCAAAATGAGAAATTTTTAAATGATGAAAAAAGTAAATATGAAGATTTATATAAAATAAATTTTATTAATCCTGATCCTTTTAATTCTGAATATGTTTTTCCTGATTTTATTTATGAAATGCCTAATTTATTAAAAGATATTATTTTTGATTTTGAATATTCTATTGTTCATCCTTTCAAAGTTTTAAATGATATTTCAGAATATATTAATGTTATATATTCAAATAAAGATAATATATCAAATTCAATAAAAAATTCTTTAGAAAAATTAAATAAGTTTAAACAAACTTTTGATTATTTTGCATATGATGCAATTGTTAATAAAATAAAATATCAAAAATATATTAATAAATATGGTAATGCATTTTTTTCTTTTTTTTTCCCTGTTTGTATCTCAATAGGTTCAATTAATATATTTTGTTTATTATTTTATGTAACTTTTAATTTACAATGGACAAGAATTCCAATGTATGTTTTATGGAATATTGAAACTTTAATAATGATTATTAGTTTTATTTTTGGATTATTATTTAGTTTAATTTATTTAGAAGGAAAAGATGGAAGAGATATTATTGATTATGCTCTTTCGTCTTATAATTTAAATAATAAAAATACTATTATTTTCAAAGGAGAAGGTAAAGAATATTTAAATATTTGTTTTAATGAAAATGGTGATTTACTCAATAAATTGAATTTGTTAAATAATAATACTATTTTGATAGATAAATTATATGATTATATTTTAATTATTGAAACTCAAATTAAAATTGTTTCAAATGAATTTGATAATTTAAAAAAACATATAAACAATTTTGAAAATTATTATGATTATATTGATACTAGTTATTATTATATAAATGGAGAAAAATATGAATTTAAAAATATTTTAATAGAATTAAGGAAATATTCTGATTCTGGATATGAGGGAAATTATTTAAAGAAAAATAATGAAATATTTGATGTTTGGGTTTTTTCAAAAAAAAATTGTCCAAAAGGGTATAAATATATATCAAATTCTGATAATTATATATTACAAAAAAGAAATTGTCTTTTATTTAATGAAAGGAAAAATTTATCATCATATTATAATAATATTGTAATAAATAAAGGAAAATATAATAATTTACAAGAAGCATTCGAGTCATATAACAAAACAATATTTTCATATATTGAAAAAAATCAAGAAATATTAAAAAATAATATATTACCTTATTTTAATGAATATTATAATAATTTAACTTTACTTAAAAATAAAATTGAATCAAATTTAAATGAAATTTATTCATCAATTTCCCAATTGAAAAATTTATATGGGAAATATATTAAAAATAATGAATCAATTTTTTCTTTTGTAAATTGTAGATTTATGAGAAGAGATATTAATTTATTTTTATTTCAAATGGATAAATTAAGTGAAAATTCAGGTAAATTAGCAAGTATTAATTATACTGTTTCTTTTGCTTTAATGCTTTGTAATTTATTTTTCTTTTTTGTAATTATGAGATATCTTAAAGAAAAAAGAAAAATTGATATTGATGATATAGTTAATGATAATTATTTAGATAAATCAATTCCTATTCCAGATAATCAAAGTGAAAATAAACAAATTGAAGATTTAATAAATAATCAAAATAGAAACTCTTTTAATCATGATTCAATAAATTAAATATTTTTAATAATATTTTTTTATATATTTAAAATAAATGTATATTTTCAATTATTTTGATTTAATATATATTAAAAAGGATAAAATTTTATTTATTTCAAAAATATTAATAAATATAAAAATTTGAGCTTTAGTTAGTATACATTCATTAACTACATGTTTAATACCATTATTTTCTTTTTTACATAATATACATATTTCAAATATGTCTTCTCTAAAACAACCTCTATGACACATAAATATTAATAAAAGAAAAATAACTATCAACATACCAAGAATATATTGTATTTTTTAATCTATTATTAAATTGATAATTAATTATATATCCTTCTTTTTCTCCTAAATATTTTAATTTTTGAGTAATAAATCTTTTGTAATTAATACTTGATAGTATATCATTCGTATTTATTAATTGTTTTATTTTTGTATCATACATTGTTAACTTTTCATTAAAAATATATTCATATTTCTCCTTTAATTTTAATAATCTACAAATAAAAATTTGCGCGCCCCCTGAGGGGATCGAACCCTCGACCACCAGCTTAAAAGGCTGGCGCTCTACCGCTGAGCTAAAGAGGCTTTTGTTAATATCTTTTTAATTATAGAAAATTTATATAAAAAATTAAGAGTAATAATTAGAAATTGTAAAATTTGCATTTATTATATTTTCATTATTTATTTATTAATATTCAATATTTGTTTAATCTTGAGCAATAATAAAATTATTGTATTATTCCAATTAATAATTTTATTAATTTAGAGAATAATAAAAAATTATAAAAAGGTTTTTTTTATTATAAATAATGAAAAATAAATAAATTTAAATAAAAAATAAAAAATGAATAATAATGAAGAAAATAATGATGAAATTAAGGAATTAATAAAAAATAAAGAAACAGAAATTAAAAATATATTATTGTTTAAGATTAATGAATTACAAAATGAATTAGAAAAGAAAAATAATGAATTACTTCAAGTTGAAAATATTAAGCAAGCATATAAAAATAATTTAGAGTTAATTGAAGAAAGGGATAAAGATTTAAAAATATATGAAGAAAAATTAGACTCATTAACCAATTTATTAAATAATAAAGAAAAAGAATTAGCAGAACTAAATGAAAAATATAATAACATTATAAATAAAAAACAACAAAAAGAAGAATATAATAAATTTGTAATGAATAATCTAACAACAAAACATAAAGAAGAAATAAAAAATTTAGTTGAAGAAAATAATAAATTAAATAACCAAGTAAAAATATTAAAAGAAAGATTAAATGAAATTGAATTAAAGAATAAAAGTTTACAATTTGACTTTGAAGCAGATAAAAAAATTTTAGAAGATAAATTTATTAATTTTGAAAATCAAAAAGAAAATTTAATTAAAGAATCCAAAATAAAAAAGCATAAAATAAATGAATTAAATTATTTAATTGAAGAAATACAAAATGATAATTTATTGTTAGAAAAAGAAAAATTAAAAGTTGATAACAAATTAAAAATATTATTAAATAAAGATGAGCAAAATGAAAATAATATTTCATTATTAAATCAAAAAATAAAATCTATTCAATTTGAATTAAAACATTCAATAACAGAGAATAATAGATTAAATTATAAAATAGAAAATTATATAAAAGATATAGAAAAATTAAAGGAAAAAATTTTTTCTTATAAAAAAGAAATTCAAAATAAACAATATGAAATAGATAAAGAACAAAATGAAATAAAAATATTAAATTCAAAAATAAATGACTTAACAAATACAATAGATAAAATATTAACTGAAAAAACATCAGGAATAAAAGATTTTTCTTTAAAATCATATTATGAAAATATTAATAATTTAAGAATAGAAAATTTAAATTTAAAAAAAGAAAATGAAAAATTAAATAAAAAAATAAAAGATTTAGCAAATATAAGTGTAAATATAAAAGAAAGTAAAGAAAGTAAAGAACAAAAAGAAAATGGGAATATTTTAAATACAAATACAAGAAGTGTTGAAGAATCACAAAATTTAGTTGGTTATTTTCTTAAAGGAAATAAAGAAATTAAAATTGAAGATAATAATCCTTTAATTAATCAATCAAATGATAAAATTGATAATTTTGAAACTTTTAAAAATGAAGTTAATTATATTCAAGAAATTAATAGATTAAAAGGAGAAATAAGTGAATTTAGTGAAAAAGTTGATTTATTAACTAATCAATTATATGAAAATGAAAAAAAATATAATGAATTAGAACAAATATTTAATAGTGAAAAAGAACAATTGAAGAAAGATTATGAGGAAAAAATCAAAAAATTAAGTCAAGAAAATAAAAAATTAGTTAAATTATGTAGTCAATTAAAAATTGATTTAAATAGAATGGAAAATTTTTCTTTTTCTAATAGTAATTTTAATACTATGAGAAATTCTGATTATGGAAATTTTACTTTAACAAAATTAAATAGTAATAATGATTTTAATAAAGATTATATTGAAGAAAATGAAAAAGAAGAAGATATTACAAGTACAAATAATATTATAAATACAGAAATAAATGAAAAACCAAATTCAAATAATTTAAGTATTGAAAAAAATAATAAATCTAATTTAAATGAAAATATTAATATAGAGGATAATAATAATTCAAATTTAAATAATAATTTTATAAATAAATCAAATTTAAATAATAGTAATAATAATATTAATAAATCAACAAATTCAATAAATAATGAGTTTAAAAATGAAAACCCTTTAAAAAAATTAAAATTAATAAAAAGAAATAAAATGCCTGAAGAAATTAAATCTCATTCTCCATTACTTGGAATGGATTTTTAAATAAAAATAATTTAAAAAATTACCTAATATATATTTTTTAAATAATATAATTAAATTCATCCATAAATTCAAATTCTTCAATAGTCCCTGTTCTATTTCTATCTAAATGAATAAAAACTAAATTAAATAATTTAATATAAGTAGTATCAATTTCTAGATCTTTAAATAATTTTAATAAATTTTCTTGTGTAATTTCTCCTTTCTCATTTGAATAATTTTTAAATAATAATTTAATATCATTTAAATATCCACTTAATGATTCTCTTAAATTATTTTTTGCTCTTTCATTTTCAATTATACTTTCTAATACTCTATTTAAATAAATAATTGTTCCTTCATTGAAATAGGGATATTTATTATTATTTAAGTTTAATTTTTTTTCACTTATTTGTCTATATTCTTTTTCAAATGGAATTAATAAATCAAAAAAATTATTTTCATCAATATAATTATTATGCATTAAATCACCTCTTCTCATTAATAATTTTATATCGTTTTCATTTATAACAATATTAGATATTGGTTTGAAAATTATTTTAAAATAATTTATTAAATTTTCATATGTTATATTTTTATTTAAAGTAAATAATAAAAATGCATCTTTTATATTAAAATCTGCTCTTAATATTAAATCAATTTTTGCCTTTTCAATAAAATCTTCTGCAGACATAAAAATTTTAAAATATTTTTTAAGTAATTGTTTAAATAAATTATTTGGATTTTCATTATTTAATTGTTTTAATATTAATCCTGAAGTATAATTTCTATTTGGATTTAATAAATTATTCATATATTCATTTTCAATATTAAATAATATATTAAAATCTTCAAAAGTAATATTATTATCTCTATTTATATCTAATCTTCTTAAAATTGCATTTATATCTTCTTGCTCAAAATATATTAAATTACATTTTAATAAAAATTTTTTTAAATTATCTTCATTTATTTCATTTTCATTTTCACTTATTGTATTAAACATTTTTTTACAATCAAAATTCTCAATTTGAAATTTAATTCCTGCTTTAATATTTTCTATTAATTTAAATTCTTTCATAAATAAATTATTTAATAACAATAAGGTTGTATTATCTAAAAATTTAATATCTGAATTTATTCCTATTCTACTATATAAAAATCTTTTTAATTGTTTATTTGAGTATGGATTAAATAAATTAATAAATTCATCATAAGTTAAAACATTATCTCTTTTATAATCATATAAAAAAAATAATTGTTGAGTATCTTGATCATTAATTCTTAAATCATTATTTATAAAATTATCAAAATTTTCATATGTTAAAAAATTATCTGAGTAATTTTTTTTTGATATTATATAATTAAATAATGATAAAGGATCGAATTTTAAATCTTGACATAATAATTCTCTTGTTATATCAATCAATCTTTCATCTTCACTTAAACACAATAAAATATTACCAAAAGAATTTAAAATTGGAATTGTTATACTCATTAAAAAAAATTTTAAATTATTTTAATTTTAAATAAATATAAATTTTTTTTTTTAAAGATAAAATTTAAATTACTAATAATAATTAAATAAAAAATCAATTTATTGTAATTCATTAATATTATCTCCACTAATTAAAGTCTCTTCCTTATCTTCTTTCCCAGAAACTCTCATAGACAAAGCTTTAATTTTTGCAAGTAAATTTTCTTTATTTTTTTTATTTCTAAAGTAAATAATACAGAATATTAAACCAACAAATAATAAAATAATTAATATAGTAATTAGAAATGCTTTAGTTATATAAGAATTACTATTTCCATTTTTTTCTTCTTCTTCAAGTTCTAATTGAGTTGGTATAATCTCAACATCAAAAGGATTATAAATTGATTTATAACCAAATAATTCTCCATTTTCTGATTCTGCTGTTATAAAAATAATTGAAGATAAGTTTTTTAATTCAAATTCAATTTCTATTTTATTTTCTCCATTTGAAATATATTCTTTTGATGATATCATTTCTTTTTCTATTAAAGCAAATGTTTTTCCTATTGATTTTAATAAATAATCTGCATTATATGCTTTTATTGAATAAATTGCTTTTGTTGGATTTTTATCTTTTAATAATGGTGGTATTGATAATTTTAATTTTTTATTTTTTTTATCTTTTTTTTCTATATCTACTTTTTCATCTTTTAAATTGTAATTTGATTCTTTTAAAGTTAATGGGCCTGTTTTATAATTAAATGAAAATCCATTATTTACTTTATTTATACTTGCTCCTTTTTGGGAATAAAAAATAAGTAAAATTGAATCATATTTTGTTACATTAATTTTTAAATATATTTTTCCTTTTTTTGATAATTTTTGATAATTTATTTTTTCAATGCCATTTGGATAATTTGTTATATTATATGATACTATTTTTTCATTGTTAATTGAAATTTCAATATACATTATTTCATCTGATTCTTTTTCCTTTTTTAATCTATAAATAACTTTATTATTTTTTAAAGTTGATTCTAAATTACCATTTATATAATATTTTATTGGTGTTATAATTTCAGAATTATTAGTTGAAGAAACAAATATAAAATTATTAACTCTTTTATATTTATCATTATTATTTATTGATTTACTTAATTCTGTATATATAATAGTTTTACCTGGATTTTTTTCTAAATCAACTTTAGTGATAAATACTTTACCTAAATATGAATGTTGATCGAAATATCCTTTTATTTTATTTGATGATAAATCAATAAATTCATTATTTTTTATTTTTAATAATTGATCTGTATTAATTAAATATGAATTTAATTCAAATTCAATATTTCTTGTAATATCTTTTTCTTTAACAACATCCATTATATTTATATTAATAATATATTCATTATGATCATATCTTGGTATATTTGTAAAATATCCATATGGAAAATCTTGATGAATAATACTTTGAGTAAAAGAACCAAATTCTATTTCATTAATATTTTTTTTTATTCTAACATTATAATATATTAAACACATAAATATTTTATCATTATTATTCTTAATTACTAAATCTTTTTCTTTGCCTATTGTATCAACTAAATAAGAACTTTTTCTATAAACAGTATAATTTTTTTCATTATTAAAACCCATTAAAGCTTCATTATCAATTCCATCAATTTTTATAGTATAATTATAATCATCAAATTGAATTATAAAACTTTTATCTTTAGGAATAGCTATTAAATGAGTTGAAAAAGGAGAAACTTTTCTTTTTCCATATTGATCATTTATTGAATGATAAAAAATAATATTATTATCAACTGGAGAATATACAAAAATTAATAAATAATATTTATCACTTCCTCTTTTCTCATAAAAATAATTTTTATCTAATAATTCACTATCATTTAAATATTTCTCCAAACTTTCAATATCACTATTAGATTCATATTCAATAACTTCAATAAATTTTTTATAAATTTTTAAATTAGTTGGAATTTCTGAATTAACATAACCAAAAATACCACTTGAATTATCATAATTAAATAAAGGAATTAAAAAATTACAATATCCTAAAAAAGAAGTTTGACAATATGTTTCTGTATCAGAATTAACTTCAATGAATTCATATGGTGATGACATCACTGATTTAGTAGGATGTATTCTAAAAAAATATTGTGATGATTTATTATCAGGATTTTTTGGATCAACATAATCAAAATTAGAAGTTCCAATTGAGAATCTAAAAATTCCTTCGTTAAATGAAATTAATCTATTTAATAAAGTCATTGAGATAAAATAAATATTTAAAACATTAATTCCTTCTCCATATATTTCAAAAGCACTTTCATTTTTAATTGGAATAATATCATTATCATTTATTATCATAATAGAAGAACTACTATAAAATTCAATAGATAAATGTGAAATACTATTTGGTTTAAATTTAAATTCATAATAATCATTATGAGTATTATTTTTAGTTGATATAACACCAGTAATTTCTTCATTTATAGGAATTCTCATAAATTTAATTAAATTTAAAGTACGAACATAAATATTAAATTCAAAATTATAAACATTATAATCATTTGAAAATTCATCAGTTGATTTAACACCAACAAATAAAAAACAACCTTTATTATCACAATTTTCAGTTGCAATTTTTGTATATCTTAAAATAGTATTTATTGAATCATATTCAATTCCACTTCCTCTTGTATCAAATTCAGTTGGTAATCTTATCATATTATACCATGATGTATCTGTTATTCCCATTCTCCAAAGTTTTGCAAACATTATTCCATTTCCTCTTTTATAATTAATTACTACTTCTCCATCTTCA
>Ga0256407_10014155_pt1 | contig 10546 bp, 6 predicted proteins | sample RumenRJG_04DNA_FD_193489 | JGI IMG/M metagenome (GOLD analysis project Ga0256407, IMG submission 193489) | Bovine rumen microbial communities from Lethbridge, Alberta, Canada - RJG_04 | ecosystem: Host-associated > Mammals > Digestive system > Stomach > Rumen | place: Canada: Alberta | collected... | reverse complement strand
TAGGAACATATAAAAAACAATCTGACAGCGTTATGCTAAAAGGTTCTATTCCTTACTTTCGCAAAGGAGGTGCAAACCTTAGCTATACAATGAAACTTGTTGGCTTCGATGATAATAGCAGTGCAAGAGTTGCCTCTAGTGCATCTTTAGCAGGATACACAGTTACAGGAACATCAAACACATACACATCTTTTAAATCTGAAACCACATCAGACGCAGAGGGAAATATCACATTAACAGCCCCAGTTTCTGGCGATGTACAAACTGTAACAGTAAGCAATGGCGATAACAATATTGCTGTAGTTCCTGGAATCACCGTAGAAAACTCTGGTAGCAATATGGGAACTATTCCTATTTCAAGCGCAGGACAATACAGCTTAAAAGTAACAGGAACTATTGACGAGAACGAAAAAGATGATGGATATCTATTTTGCAACAAAACATATAATATGACACTTACTATTACAAATGTTAGCAATGTAACAAGCGCACCTTCTGTCTGTACCATAAAAGCTAAAGACAGTCAACTTAGTATTGCATCCTCAGAAAATTTAAGCAGTGGCATTATAATTTCTACGCTCAAAAAAGATGCTACAAAGAAAATAAATCTCACAGTAAAATTCAATTCGATGTCAGAAGGGTTTGTAGATACAGGTTTAATAGTTACAGTACAAAATGCAGCAACTGACAAAAAATGGGAAGATTTTGTGCCATTGAGATTTTATAAAGGATATATGCCTATTACCATTGCTGCAGAAAGTACGGAAAAAAATTCAGCAGCAGCATTAAACGGTTTTGTAATTTATCCTGATGGCAACAGTCAATTTTTCTCAATTCCAGAACTTGGCTCTAAAACTATATATGTCCCAAGTTCAAACTCAGAAAATCTTTACAAATTAGCATTTAGTGGTGCTACAGTAAACGGAGAACTTTCTGAAAGTACAGAAATGCTATATACAGTTGTTTTTAATAGTTGGACTAAAAAGCCTATAGACCGCTCTGGTTCTGCATTTTTGGCAGCTGTAAAATATGGAGAACCAAACGGAAGTGAAACAGAAGCACAAGAAGCAGATTCCGAATTTGAAGCGTACATTGCAGAAGGTGATATAGATTTCTACACATTCAGCGCAAACGGAAGTCATATAATCACACCAGAAAATAAAAATACAAGCTGCACTATAACTTATCAAAGCGAATTTGGAACACTCCCTAGTACTCAAAATATTGATATTGGAACAACCTTGTCTGAAACATACTTACCTACATTAACTCAAATTGGACAAAGTTTTACTGGTTGGTATATTGGTGAATACAAAGTAGAATCTGGATATATTGTGCAAAGTAACATCACGCTGACGGCTAAATGGGATTTAGTAAGCTACAACATAACCTATAATCTAAACAATGGAACTAATAGCACAGAAAATCCTGCAACATATACAGCAGAAGATGAAACTATTACTCTTTCTGAGCCAACTAGAAATGGATACGTATTTGACGGCTGGTACACATCATCTGATTTTGCCGACGGGGCTGTAACTCAGATAAATACATCTAATCCTAGCGATATTACTCTTTATGCAAAGTGGATTCCTATCGAATACTCTATTTCATACTCTTTAAATGGTGGTACAAACGATTCTAGCAATCCTTCTTCATACACTGCAGAAAGCGATACTATCACACTTGCAGCCCCAAGTAGAAGCGGATATGAGTTTGCAGGTTGGTATAAATCAGCAAAGTTCAGTGGAAGTGCAGTAACTTCTATTCCAACAGCTAGCTATGGCAACATCACGCTGTATGCGAAATGGAAATCAAGTTCTGGTATCTCCGTCAGTATCGTTGGCAATTCCGATATAAAGGTAAGCAAAACATCTCGTAATAATGAAACAGAACTTGTCTTTACTGCAGATTCAGACTACGACAGTTATAGTTGGAAACTTGACGATGTTGAAAAATCCACATCTAGCACATATGTCCTTTCAACTTCTAATCTTGTAAAAGGTTACTATCTGCTTTCTTTGGAAGCAAAAAAAGGAAGTAAATGGTACTCTTATACAGTCCAAGTAACTATTGAATAATCATAAGGAGATTTTTATGAGAAAGGTTTCTTTATTCTTTTTATATATCTTTGTCACTTTTGCGCTTCTCTCTTGTATGAATATCGCAGAAGACACTTCAGAATCTCAAAAAGCATATATCCGTATTGCTATAGCCGAAAATAATTCTCGCACTATTGATTTTTCTCCCTCTCTTTCTAATTTTGATAGCTTTTACCTTTCTGGAGTACAAGATAACGATGAAACAAAGACTTTTTCAAAATATTACTCAGATTATTCGTATCTTAGCAATGCTTTAGAGATTGAAACAGGAACTTGGACTTTTACTCTAACTGCAAAAAAAAGCAATTTTGAATCTAACTTGGTATATAAAGGAGCAGTTTCAGAAACAATAGTAGAGGGAGATACAAAAACTCTTACTTTTACACTAGAATATGATAAAGAACAAAGTTCAGGCTTCGGAAGTCTTTCTGTTACTTTTAATTATCACAATTCCTATACCGCAGAAGTTGCAAAAGCAGGCTTGTATTCACTAGAAGATGATAGTCCTGTATATGAAGAATCAAGTTTTGGCTCTCCTTACTATAATTCTAGCGTAACTTATTCACAATCTTCTATTACAGCTGGTTCATATAGACTTAAAGTTAATTTTTACTCAGATAGTTCTGCTACAATGAAAATTGCAACATGGAGCGGAATAGTAAATATTGCACCATATCTTACAACTAGTACAACTATAGATATTTCCTTTAATGGAACTTACTCTATCACATATAATTTAAATGGCGGTAGTTTGTTAGCAGGAGAAACAGCTGTTGAACAATGCACTCATTATGACAATAAAATCACCTTACCACACCTAAATGAAAGAACAGGTTTTGCTTTTGATGGCTGGGCTACAAGTTCAGACGGAGAAAAAGTCTATGATGACGGTGAAGAAATAACGATTTCAGAAAATACAACTTTGTATGCAAAATGGTCTAGTGTTGATATAGGTATAGAAGATTTATCTTCTCTTGATTTATCAACAATTACAGAGCCCTATACTCTTACCGTAACAGGTACTTTATCAACATCCGACTTTAGAACTATTGCATCAATAATAAAATCTGCAAATAATGATGTTATCCTTGATTTGTCAAAAGCAACGGATTTAACAACGATAAGCGGTTCTTCAAGCAGCTCCTCTAGTAGCAGTTCTTCATCAATCTTTGCAGAATGTTACAAACTAAAATCAGTTGTATTTCCAGATACACTTGAAATAATCGGAAGCTATGCTTTTTATAGAACAAGTCTAACATCTGTATCATTTCCTTCTAGTGTAAAAACAATTGGCGAGTATGCTTTCTACAATTGCAACTTAAAATCTCTTGAATTAGACGGCGTTGAAACTATTGGTAATGATGCATTTTCTTCTTGTAGCAGTCTTGAATCTCTAACTATCAAAAATGTTTCATCAATCGGCTCTTATGCTTTTAGATCTACTCATATAACTTCTGTTGAAATTGACGCAAGCACCATAGGCTCTTCTGCTTTTTCCAACTGTTCATATCTAACAAGTGTTACAACAAGCGATAAGGTAACAGAGATAGGCTATGATGCGTTTTCAAGTTGTCCAGATTTAACAACGGTAACCATCGGCAGTAATGTAACAAATATAGGAAACAGAGCTTTTGCAAGTTGTTCCAGCCTCACATCTGTAACTTTCTCAGATACTTCTACTTGGTATTATAATAAACAATATAGTTCTTATTCATCATACACAAATAAAACAACAATAGATGTATCCTCTCCTTCTACAAATGCAAGTAATTTGAAACAAACATCAGACTATTCTTATATGGGATATTATGCTTGGTATAAGGAATAACCTATAAAAAAGAACCTTACGATATTTACTTATCATGAGGTTCTTTTATATGCAATTATCAGACCTCTTTATGCTTACTCGCTCAAGAGCAGCTGCAAATCTTTTTTTCCGCCAAGCCTGTATACGAGCAAACATTTTTTGGTCAATCCAAAATGAGCTACATTTCTCCCATAATCAATCTATATGCCACAGAGCCTTTCGGCGGGATTTCGGGCAAAGAGGTGCGATAAAACCACTTTGCTTCTGCAATCTCGCCCTCTTGCGCCTTTATCTCTCCAGAGTCGTATTCAGCTGTAAAAGCAAGCATTAGCTGATCGGGAAAAGACCACGACTGTGAAGCGCAATACTTGATGTTTTTCACCTTTATACCCACTTCTTCCATAATCTCTCTCTCCACGCACTGCTCCGCCGTTTCCCCCATCTCGATAAAGCCCGACAAACAAGCCCACAAATGCTGAATGCGGTTTGCGTGCCGTGCAAGCAAAATCTCATCTCCGCGTGTAACAAGTGTAATCGTTGCAGGCTCAATGCGCGGAAAAATCTCTTTTTTGCACTTTGGACAATAAAGAGAAGAAAGGCTTTTTGAATCTTTTAATTCACTTGCACAAAATACACAGTATCTCGTGCTATCTCTCCATTGCACAATGCCTTTTGCTCTAGAAGAAAGCAAAATCGCCTTTTCGTCGTGAAGCGAAAAATACTCGCGCAAGTTTATCTCTTCAATCTCTTTTATCTCTTCTGTGATTTTTGCATTTTCTGCGCTAAGAGCTGCGCAATAATTGTAGCCGTCTTCATAAAAAGCCTTTTTCAAAGCACCCTTCTTTTCTAAGTCGAAAAAATCAGACTTTGAAAGAGTTTCTCCGTTTTTAACAAAAATATTTCTATCGTGAAAGACAAAAAACTGCGTCTTCTCGTCTATATGAGTGTCTAAATCTGTAAAAAAAGCCATAGCGCAATTCTATATACACAAAACAAAAAGTGCAATATCATCTTGACAATTTCGCATTTATTACGTTATATTAACATTACTTTTCAGATTGCCTATCTTAAAGAGGCTTGCCCTCATTTATGCTCATATGCTCACATCTTGAGTGTAGTACAAACAATCTTTTTACATTCTTTTCACATAATTCTCAGGAGAAAACAAATGCCTAAGTCTTTGTTTCAAGAAATCGTTATGACGATTTTAATGGTTTTCGTCATGGTCTACGCTATGATTTGCTACAATATGTCGCTTGCTCTTGGAGGACTTTCAAACGAAATCTTTATCGGCGCATTCAAAGAGCTTACCTTTATGGCTCCAATCGCTTTCATTCTCGATTTTTTCATTGTTGGCAACATCGCAAAGAAAATCACTTTCAAGCTCTTTAATCCAAAAGAAGACAAAATCATCTTTATTGTGCTTTCTATTTCCATTTGCTCAATTTGGTTTATGTGTCCACTGATGAGTGCAGTCGCGACAATTTTATTCAAAGGCGGACTTTTGCAAAAAGACTTTGTTGCAAAATGGCTACAGACCACGGCTTTTAACTACCCGATGGCAACTTTCTGGCAGCTTTTCTTTGCAGGTCCTATCGTTCGACGCATTTTCAGCTTGATTTTCCCAAATAAATAAAAATAAATCAAAAGAAAAGCGGGCGCAAATGTTTTTTCACGCCCGCTTTTTTTTCTAATTTTATGCTAAAAATTTTCTTTCAAACGATTATATTCTTCTTCGCTTATCTCGCAAACAGAGCCGTGTCGCTTTATGCTTTTCCCCATGTCGTACTCGTCTTTATCTAAAAGTCGCCATTCTCCGCTTGCCAAATCGTCGCACACTAAAGGAGCATAGCCTGTTCTTGCTATGAAAAAATCCACTAGCAAGCACCATTTCTCACTCGGCAGCTTATAGACAGCAGGACCTTCAACAAAGGCGATTTTGTCCAAACTTTCGCTTTTTAGCTTTGTAAATTTTTCCGTCAAATCTCTTGAATAATCGACTTGTATGTTCTTGCCCTCGCTTTCGTCTTTTGAAAAACGATAATACAAGCCGCCTTCAAATGCAATCGTTGTATCGATTACATCAGAAGGCTTTTCGATAAAGACTTTTGGAAGAGAGAAATGAAGAAAGTCTTTTGTTCTTGAGCAATAGATGATATGCTTTTCGCTTTCGGCAAAAAAAGTCTTTGAAGCCCAATAAACCACATATTCCCCGCGTTTTTCGTCAAAGGTCGCTTCAGGAGCCCACACACAGCCTATGTTTTCAAGAGGAACTGTGTATGTCCAAGGCTCACTCCAAGTAACTAAATCTTTCGATTTCCAGATAATCATATCATGACTACCATTTTTCACTGCGTCAGCCCAAGATATGCCAGAAGCAATACGTAAATCAGTCGCAATGATATACCAAAATCCGTCTATCTCAGAGTGAAGTATAAAAGGATCTCTAACACCTTTTTGCCCAATATTCGACTTTATAACTGCCTTTCCGCCGTTCAAGTCTTCCCAGTGCAAACCGTCAGAACTCAACGCAAAATACACTTGCTCGCCGTCTGTCAGCGATTCTTTTGTAAAATGCGCCATTATGTATTTTTTGCTTGCCATATTCAAATCCCTAGATTTTATTTGCGAAACAATATTCACCTTTTGCTTCTCCATCAGAAGTGCTGTTTAGGGCTGTAAAGGTGATTGTGTCTGCGCTTGCTCCGTCTTTTCGAGTGTTGTCAAAAGCAGAAAGCACAACGCCTTTGAACTCTCCTAAGTACTTTCCCTCAGAATCTGTAAGCGAAATGCAAATTTCTCCGCCCTCAAAAGTCCAATTTCCTGTATATGCGCCAGAAACTTTTCCGTCTTTACCTAATGTGATTTTTTTAGATAAAGATTCAATCTCGTCAGCTTCGTTAAAATCGACTGTCTTGTTATCTGTCGATTTCATCTTTGCGTTTTTAGACGAACGTCGGGTTATGTTTATGAGATAATCACCTATGATTTTATTTTTTGAAGATGAAAGCCTTTTTTCTTCCATAGAAAAATCATTCATATTGACCACACACCAGCCGTCAGAATTAAAGAACATCTGATGCACTTGAAGAGCAAAAACACCAGTCGGGAAAAAGTTTGTTCTCGCGTGATTTGCAAGCAAGATGCGTCCTTTATTATCCCTCAAAACGCTCTGACCACCAGGACAGCGAAGTCCGTACTCATCACCCTCTTTTTCGCCGAACTGATACGCGCCGAGCACTTTTGCACCAACCGCGTGATACTCTCTAGCCTCGCTTGCGTTTTTGAAAAGCATACTCTTTCCGCTTGCGTCAAAATATTCGCCGTCAATCGTCTTGCTTCTGCCCACTCCCACTCTATATTCATAGACAAGATTGCCCATAGAAACAAAGACATAAAAATACCCTGTTTCGCTGTTGTAGATAATCTGCGCTCCCTCGTATGCCACCCCAAAGCCGCCAGCAACCTTTACGCCCTGATTATTCTCTATGCTGTCTAGCGGACAATCCAAAACATCGCCTCTTTTGTATTCTTTTCCGTCAAAAGTTGATTTTCCGCTTTGAGTGCAAACAGGCTTTAGACTTTCTTTATCGACGTAAACTAGCGCAATACCGCCAAGCCACGAGCCGTATGTGATAGCATAGCAATCTCTAGCACCGATTTTCGCTATAAAAAGCTCGCCTGTTGCAATGTCGAAAACAAATTCAGGGTCGATAGAACCAAAACCCTCGTTCCAATTGGAGTTACAAGAGTTATATGAGCCTTCATAGCCGATTTCTTCAGAGCTTTCTACATTCTTGTTACTCCAAACGCAGCGAACAAGAGTAGACTGCTTATATAAATCGCTGTCGTATTTTGAGGCAGGGACAAAAGGACCTGTAGGAGAATCAGAAACAGAGAGAGAAATCAAGCCCGCGCGACGAGCCTTTTTGTTATAGGTCAAGCAGTCCGTTACAATGCCGTGAAACATATAGTATTTGCCGTTTTGCTTTATGACGGTTGGAGCCCAAGATTGTGGCTTTTTGATTGTTTTATAGGCGACAGTGTTGAAAAGTTTGCCATCGTTTGTGGCAAATCCCGCCCACTTCAAAAAATCATCGTCCCAATACATAGAGCCGTATAAATCAGAAACCGTATTTTCTGCTTGAAAAGGAGATTTTGCGACTTTGTGCCACTTTGCTAAATCATCGCTGTAGCGAATCTGAACCCCATCTTCCCAGCCTGTAGAATAAGCATAATACCTACCGTCATCATCTTGAAAAAGCTTTGGGTCGTGGCAGCCCCATTGTGCGCCATTTATGTCGGTGTAGCGTCCATCTGTCGTCCTTGTTTTCTCAGAGCAAGACGAAAAGACTATTGATATGCTTGCAAGAATAATTGCAGAGCTTTTCGCAAAAAACTTCATAAATACAGCCTCCAAAAGAATTACATTATCGATACTTATCAATAATTATACCATTGTATCAATAAAAACGGAAACTCTTTTTTTGTCCTTATAGACGTTATAGTGCGATGAGTGATTGATGTATGCTAAAGCTCTAATGAATCAAAACTCTCTCCTCTAAGTGTTTAAAGGTCTAAAGAAAAAAAAAGCGTAGAACATATTCGCTCTACGCTTATGAATAACTAAGAAGATAAGTAAAATGCTATAATTTGCTCGCGATTTTCTTGACGTTTTCGGAAGAAGCAGAGATATTTTCTGTAGACTGAGCAAAGTTTTCTATACCGTGAGCAATTTGTTTCAAGGTGATGAAAATCTGCTCGCTAGAACTTGCCATCTGACTGACAAAATCAAGGATTTCACGAGAACTATTCGCGGTATTATTAGAAGAAGTCATAATGCTCTCAAACTGATTTTCAAGGCTCTTTGCGCTGTTGTAGCCTGAATCAATCTGCCTTGTCGCCTTTTCGCTGTCCAAAATAAGCGCGTCTGAGGCTTGCTGTATCTCGTTCGTTCTTTCGCGGATTTCTTTAATGCTGTCGATGATGTTGTCTGACAAACGGCGGATTTCTGTTGCAACAATATGGAAGTTCTTTCCCGCTTCTCCAGAACTTGAAGCCTCAAGTTCTGCGTTAAAAGCGATAATCTTTGTTTGGTCTGCCACATTGTTGATAATAGAAACGATGTCCCAAATACCATTTATGCGATTGTTCAGCTCTTTTATGCCTTCAATCGTGAGTTTATTAGTATTTTTAATGCTCAAAAGTTCCTGTACGCTGTTTTGCAAGGCTTCATTTCCAGAAAGAACAGCATTGCGAGAAGAGTCCGCCAAAGAAGTAACGTGCTTGATTTTATCGCCTATGCTTGAAACAAGCTCATTTGTATCTTGCATTGTAGCGACAATTTCTTTTACAGCGGCACTTTGGTCTTGGCTTGTGGCAGCGTTTTCTTTTGCCGCTACAGACAGATTTTGCATTTCTGTAAACAAAGTTTTGCCTATTTCCTTATCGCTTTTTTGAATCTTTTTGATTAAAAGATTATAAATCAAATAGCAAGCAAAACCCGTGCAAACTGCACCTATTACGCAATAGCGGATATACTTTGCAAACAAATCGCCTTCTGGGAACAAAAGCAAATTGACAGGAACAGTCATCATATTTGTTAAGGAAAGAGCAACACAAGTGCAAAAAGGAATTAAAAGTGCATTTGAAAGGCTTTTACTCACTCCCTCGATATTCACTTCTCTAAGCAGTTTTTCCATAAGAACATACTTAATCAAAAAGATGTTCAATGTGTAGCACAAAAAGCCCACACTCACGCTCTGCATTTCAATCAAAGCAAAGACTATCGGATTAAAAGGAGAAACTCCCTTTATAGCCGAGATAATAGCAGTAGAGCCAGCTCCTAACAAAAAGCCTACAGCGTCCCCTATTGCAATGGCAATATCAAACTTTTTGTAGCTATCCCTTAGAGATTCGATGTCCTCTGAAGTGATAGAATCGCGGTCTTTTCGAGCCTTTGCAATAATCCTATCGAATCGATTCAAAATAGGCTTTTCAGCAATGGCACAAGCAAGGATTAAGAAAAATGAAATGACAACAGTCGGAACACACTGAGTAATAATCCCCATGGGCTGTTCATAAATGAAGCCGTAGTGAAATATACGCAAGAAAAAGATACCTGTATAAGTACTAACAAAAATCAATGATAAAAAACTTCGATAACAACTCATACTCTTTATTATAATAGAGAATATTTCTTTTTCATTATTATTTTTCTCTTTTTTCAAAAAAACAAGAGCGTTCCTACACGGCTAGAAACGCTCTTGAAAACTATAAAAAGGAGGCCGCCTATGACAAAATGACGCACCGACAAATAATATATACAACAGTCAAAAAATAATCAATAGTTCTAAAGCCTTTTTTTATCACTTTTTTTGAAAATGTCTGCAATTTTAGCCCACCATTGTTTTTATATCATCTGCCACTGTAGAAATAGTTCCGATGCCAAAAGACTTGACCAAAAAGGCGGCTACGTTAGGAGAGAGGAAGGCTGGAAGAGTTGGTCCTAGGTGAATATTTTTCACGCCGAGAGAAAGCAAAGCCAAAAGCACAATGACAGCTTTCTGTTCGTACCAAGCAATGTTATATATAATAGGAAGAGAGTTTATATCATCTAAGCCAAAGACTTCTTTTA
>Ga0256407_10014152_pt1 | contig 10546 bp, 14 predicted proteins | sample RumenRJG_04DNA_FD_193489 | JGI IMG/M metagenome (GOLD analysis project Ga0256407, IMG submission 193489) | Bovine rumen microbial communities from Lethbridge, Alberta, Canada - RJG_04 | ecosystem: Host-associated > Mammals > Digestive system > Stomach > Rumen | place: Canada: Alberta... | reverse complement strand
GTGGCGGCTCACGGGAACAGATGCACCGTCTGGCCTTCGGTGACCAGAAAGTGAAACTTAACCATGACGCTAACAATAGCGATATCATACGCATGAAGCCCATCGAGGAATGGGCTGTAGATGTGTACAATTTCATGGCCAAGAAATACGGTGAGGAAAACGTCGTTTCCTTCGTGGTACACCTCGATGAAATGAACCCCCACGTACACTGCACCGTCCTGCCTGTTACCGACCAAAATAAAATAAGTTGGAAACAGGTCATGGCGGGTAAAGACAAGTACGAATACCGCGACCGTATGCTGAAGCTCCATGATGAGTTTGCAGAAGTGAATAAAAAATATGGCCTTGAACGAGGTGACGCTATCGCCGTCACGGGAGCTAAGCACCGTACATACGAAGAATACCATGAGTGGTTGGATAACCAATCGCGGGAACTGGAAATAAAAATTGACACGCAGAAGCAAACGCTCTACGAAATTAATGCGGAGATCGCCAAGGCCGAAAAGCGTGTGAAGGGACTGTACACAATGCTGTCGAATCTCGAAGCCCAAAAGAAGGACATCGAGGATCGTATATCAACACTTGAATCACAGTTAGAATCACAGGCCAAGCAGGGTGAGCTTGCCAATGATGAACTCACCCGTCGCCGCCAAGTACTTATGGGTGAGCTTGACACCATCACGGCCAAGATTAACGAGCGTCGGTCGCAGTTGGTGAAGGCGCGTCAACAGCTGCAGGAAGTGGCCGACCGCAAATCCCAACTGGAGAGTAAGTCGCAGGCTGTTGAAAAACAGTTGCGCCAGAACCAGGCCGAATATTCCAATAAGGTCATGCGCGACATGGAGAATACCGCATGGGGTGTAGTGGCCAGAGACATGAAGGAGCGCATGGCCAAATACGAGGAACACCGTGATTCCCTCGGCATGGATGATGGAAAAATTCTTGACAATATGTATGACAACGTATTCGAGGGATCGACCTTTGAGGAAGTGGCGCAACACGCCAATGAAGTCGTGGCTGTTGCTTCAGCACTATTCATGGGCTACCTTGACGGAGCCATCAGTTTCGCGAAGTCACATGGTGGTGGCGGTGATAGTCCAGGTTCAGGCTGGGGCCGCGACAATGATGATGATGATGAGATGTGGCGGCGCAAGTGCCTGTTCATGGGTATGAAGATGATGCGCTCCGCGAATAAGCTCAAAGTGAAGGTGAGTGAACGTCCCAAGGGAGGATTCTACCCCAAACGATAAGTTTAGTCTAATTGTAGGAATGAGTAGCCTTAAGTTGTACATTCCTATTCCCATTACCCTTATCTGACAATGAGGAGTTACGGGAATGTCACGGGAATAGACCATTTTGAAAAGTTTATGTGACCGCAAATGCGGTAATTGTTTTAATTAAAATAGTATATGGTTAAAGAATTTGATTTAAATTGTAATGACGATGCAAAGTTCTTGCATCGCTATGGTGTGATTCTTCCCCTTGCAGACAAGGTGTCTTCAAGAAGAGTCAGTTGCCCTAAGTTTTGTTTCCCGAATGAGAATCCGAGAATTAGAAAGGCTATGGCTAATTGCGTTCGATATCTCAAGGAATCATTCAAAGTGGAAATAGTTTCTGTTCTATATGCCTACGTAGATCATGGAACTACGACAGATGATCTGCTTTCTGAGCTTGGTAATGTTTGTAATCGGTATGGTAAAGAGCACATACGATCTGAATATGTGTCAGATTACAAGAGGTTCATCGAAGATGTATGGAGGTTCCTTTATGACAAGTTGACAAATACATAAGGAGTTAATTAGTCTGATTTAAGCTGAGGACAGTACTTCTGTGCAGCACGGGCCAGTGGGATGATGTTACGTTTGTCGCGTTCGATGTTGAAGTGCTTCAGTCCGAGGTCGCCCACCACATCGTCACACTGGTACCACGAGCGGGCATAGTCGTTGGCGTTCATCGACACACGGCCATGCGTAAACCGCAGGTCGCCGTCCTTGGCAAACAGGTTGCGCATCACCTCGTTCTGGTCGTCACGGCTCAACAGGTTGAAGGCATCCCAGTCCAGTTCGTTGAACGTCGTTCCCCAAGCACGGAATGTCGTACCCTTTTCTGTGCCGTCCACCGACACTATCACCTATCCATCGGCCTTCGTGGCGAGTTCCGCCTTAGACATCACCCACGGGGCTTTCTCAGTGGTGGTATACTTTGTCACTTTCTGCGCATTCAGCGCAAGCGTTCCCGTCAGAAGGACGGCTCCAGCTAATAAAACCTTTTTCATTTCCTATCTTGATTATTTGTTTTCAAAACCAAAGAACTCTTTCAGTCCCTTTTTCTCTTTCAGGTCATCAGGGGTGAAGCCATAATGTTTCGCAGCGGCAAGAGTGACGACACGTTCAAGGAATTCGTCGTAGGAGAGATCGAACCATTCTTTGGGGATAGCCACGTTGATGGTTCCACCGCCGTAGTGGCTACCCTCGTCCCAGGCTTCGTCAAGTTCGGCCTCGTAAGTCCCGTCCTCCTTCAAGTTGAAGCAGTAGTGGTTGGCCCATTCTTCCATCCCCTCAACATAATGGCCTTCGAAATGCGGGGCAGAATGGGATTTCGGAGAATAGGCAGAAGAACCTTTCCTCGCCATTCTCTCATAGACCATGAACTTTACCACTTTATGAGTTTCGATTATAGGCATATTCTTATGTTAATACCATTTGTACCCATGCTCCTTACAATAGTCTATTGCTGGCTGATAGCCTTGGAAGGTGGCCTTGTGAATCCATTTCAGGCCTTTCTTCTCATCGACGGGTACGCCTGTGCCGGTCATCAGGAACCAGCCTGTAGCAAACTGTGCCTGGGCATCACCGCCATTGGCCGCCAGCTCATACCAGAAAGCACATTCCTCCAAATTCTTTTCTACGCCGTCACCATTCCAATATGCCGCGCCGCAGTTCTTCTGGCTCTGGATATGTCCTTGGAAAGCAGCCTCTCGATACCAAAGGAAGGCTTTTGTATGATCCTGTTCAGTGCCGTTACCGAGGTAGTAAGCGTTGGCCACGTTCACCTGTGATTGCATGTCACCCTTGTCGGCGGCTTTCATGTACCACTCATAAGCCTTTATCGCATCCTGCTCCACGCCCTTACCGTGATAGTAGCACTCGCCGACGTTGAAGCAGCCATAGACATCGCCCAGCTCCGCAGCTTTCATGTACCACTCGAACGCCAGTTCAAGGCTGACCTTTACGCCAGTGCCACGCTCGTAACAGACTCCAAGGTTGTTCATCGCCTTGGTGTCGCCCTCGTAGGCCTTCTCACGATATCCATCTGCCTTGTTCCGTTCCTTGGGCATATTTATGTAAACTCAATGATGGCACTCACATCACTCCCTATAGACAGGGAAACGATGATGCCATCAGCTGTTTTGTAAATAGTAGGAGTCAGACTGTCGCCAAGTTTGGCTGCTACCCGGTATTCTACCCGTAAGCCGCTTACCACAAAATCCTCCGGCAACAGTTCCATTGCCATGCGGACATAGTTGGCATTGTTCAGGTGCTTGTTGTAGTCGATGTCGGCACGAAGCACCTTAATCGGCTCCAGCACTTCACCTTCCGTCTTTGGCAGGATGATTCGACGGTCTTTGTAGTTCATCTCCAGCTGTGGCTCCAGCTTCATTGATTGTATAGTCGCATCGTCCACACGTTTCAGTTTGCCAGCCACCTTGTCAACGAATGCTCCCATGCTCCAGGTCTTGTAGCAGGGATTTCCTTGTGCGTCGTAGATGAACGTGTTGCGGAATCCGAACATGGGCTTCATGCCATAGACGGAGGTCGTCACCGTCAACTCCTCTTTGTAGTCTGGCACACGGATAATCTCAACCTGGCGTGTTGCCAAGAGCTGCGCCATATTCTGCTGCAGGAAATATTCCTTGACTTCCGGCTCGCTGTCGATCCACATCTCTGAGCAGTCCTGCATCATCTGGAGAGCTGAATAGAGTTTCAGCTTACCCTCGCTGTCGCAGGTGCTTGTCGTTACTTTATACGTTAAGCTGTACATGCTCTATTTCAGTTGCTTTCCGTCGGAGAATGCCTTGCCTACGGTCTTTCCAAGCTGGATATAGGTGTGGTGAACGGGATCGAAGGTAATCAGTCCCATCTTCTCCACATCGGGCTTGCTATCCTCGGCCAGATATTTCTCTTCACAGAGGATGTTCACGATTTCAGCCACAAGGTAGTAGCCAGTCTCAGACTCGTCGATTTTCTGCTTTACACGACACTCCAGCGTCATCGGGAACTCCTTGAATACTGGTGCATTCACGTTGGGAGCTTTCTCAATACTCCAGCCAGTCTTCTCCATCTTGTCAGGAGTGTTCCTGCCGCTGACAATACCTACATAGTCAGAGGCTACCATTGTCTCAGCAGTTGCAAACGCTACTGTAAACTCAGGATTCACGGCCAGATTGTCCGTCGTCTGATGAGAGCCGAGTGAGATGACGATTTCGTTCATATCCCACTGACCGCCCCAGGCAGCGTTCATGGCGTTGGGCTTACCTTCTTTGTCGTAAGTGCCGATAATCAGCACGGGTTGTGGCAACAGCCACGCAGTTGATTTGAAACTCTTCATATTGCTTTTATTATTTGTTACGTCTTTCGCCTGTTGTGCCATTGCGATTGTAGTTATGGCTATTGCCAGGCATACTAATGCAATTATTCTCTTCATGTTTTATTTTTTATTTTCCCATTTATGGTGGGCAATATTCCATTTTTCACTATGGGCACCCAAAGCACCTATTTGTCTGGGGTGGGCAAGAGGAAGGACAGATATCTTATGTTTATTGATTATTGTATCAGAACTGTTCCCATAACCATAGATGTCAACATATTCCTGTAAGGTCGTGTAATTAACGTTGGCCACTCTGGTCAGGAACTGCTGAATGGGGATGTCCCCAAGCAATACAAGGAGTCCGGCTTGTGATTCTTCAAGTTCTGATAGAATCTCCTCACTGCGCTTCTGGTCGCAGAACATTGTAGGACGTGGTGGGATTGTCACAGGATTCAAGCCATAGTCTTTCATCAGTGGCTCGTATTTCTCCTTTATTACCTTTGCCTGCCCGGCATTTATTCTTGTTTCAGGCAATAAGTCACAAAGCCAGGCATCTTTTCGTGTGAAGCCCAATGGTGCCAGGATATGCTCATCCAAGACCTTAGCCGAAGGCCCGTTCAAGTGACTGCCTGCAGGTTCAAGTGTTCCAAGTTCTTCTGGAAGGTGTATTCTACTGATAATCTCCGCTGCTTCTTCTGGATTACCATCCCAAAAGATTCTCGGTTCACTGGCAACAGCCATAGCAGGACAGATTGTTTTGCTTCCAATCTTCCAGCGGGCATGAACAGCACTTGCATAGACTCCAAGGACAAACACCTTTTTAGGTGTCCTATCTTGTTGAATCAGAGGATGGACGATTTCACCAAATGGATAGTAATAGTTCATATCGCTCAGTATTTGCCAAACTACATTATTATTAATAATTGTTGCAAATTTAGTCATTTAAGGCGAAATATGAATAAAAATGCGTAAATTTGTGCCTGAATTTGAGATTTATTAGGATTTATGGGTAACATTAAGATAATCAAAGGTGTATTTGACACCAAACTGGAGCTGGAGCATGCGGAGGTCGCAGCAGGATTCCCCATCAATATAGACTACTCTCACGAAACACTGGACTTCAACCGTGACTACATCAAGCATCCAGACGCTTCGTTCTATGGCGATGTCGAGGGAGATTCAATGATAGACGCTGGCATCTTCGACGGTGACCGCGTTATAATCGACAGGGCTGTTCAGCCGCATGACGGTTCCATTGTTGTCGCATGGTGGGGAGGCGAAGGCTTCACGATGAAGTACCTGGATCTGACCCATAAGGATGAGGGTTATATCGAGCTGCGCCCTGCCAATGATGAATACCCAGTGTTCAAGATTGACACACCTGAGTATTTCGAGGTCTGGGGTGTAGTAATTCACGTGATTAGGACTTTGGAGACAATATGAATGAGAGGTTTGATAATGCAAAATTATATCTCATAGATCTTCTTAGAATCTATGGTCATCGTCCAATAATCGTAAAGATTAAGCAGGACGGTGAAGAGGTGGAAGTAATGGCGAGAACTTTTGTCAGACGACAACTTACAGCTGCTGATATCGAGTTCCCGTGGAATGAACTCAATAAAAGGAGTGCTAAAATCAAAAACCCAGAACTTGATGATGACGAGTTGAGTATTTTGTTCCATAGGGCTGTCTTCGATTTGGAGTCTGCTTACATTGAAGAGTTCTGCCAGGGGAAACCTGAAGTAGAAGCATATATCAATTCAATATATAGCTGGATTGAGCGGAAAAAGGAGTGGCTTAATTGTACCTTCTCTTATTATGCTGGGGAAGAAATGACACCATTTCTTGATAAGAGTCCGAAGGAAGAACTTGAAATGGGTGAATTGTCTGATGGCTTAGATGTCACTGAAGAAGATGTCAAGGCTCTAAAGAAGATTGGCTTCAAGAAAATCTCCAGTATACAGGCAATGATGCAGGTGTTTTGGAGCTTTGCATCACAAAGAATCCCTATCAGCAATGCAATGAAGAATGCTATTCTTTCCATAACGGTAGATGAAGAAGCTGGGGACTATCTTGAATCATATTGCCATTTCTACAACAGCTTTATACAGGGAAAGATAGAGAGTAACGCTTGGCCTGTCGACGAGGAGCAAGTCAGAAAGTACGAAAAACAAATTAAGGAGCTGAACAGAAAGCATCAGGTCGAATTGGAAGAACGGAATAAGAAACACAAGAAAGAAATCACAGAACGGAATAAGAAACACCAAGAGGAACAGCATGAGTTGTCTAAGAAATGCAAGGCCAAGGTTAAGGAGTGTAACGCAATCATTGAGAAATTCAGGAGACTTGTGATTAATCCATGCGGCAAGATAAATCAGACTTACGACCTGACAGATGAACATGATATAAAAGCCTTCATATCATGGTTCAAGGCAGCCCACAAGAAAGTCAAGAATCAGACCGTCAAGTATATCGTGGCAAAGCGATTCGAGGACAATCCTGATGATGCTGAACTTTTCAAGAAGATGGTTGACGAATATAACTCTACCCTTGTGGCAGGTATTGATGGTGATGATGAGGAAGAAACAATAGAGGAATGAAGTTCTACGGCATCATTGACTGCGACAATTGCTACGTAAGCTGCGAGCGTGTTTTCCGTCCTGACCTGAATGGAAAGCCAGTAGTGGTTCTGAGCAACAATGACGGTTGCGTAGTTGCTCGCAGTAATGAAGCTAAGGCAATGGGCATCAAGGCTGGAACGCCATATTTTCAGTTGGCCGAGCAATTCCCTAATCAGAAAATTGCAGTCTTTTCCTCGAACTATGAACTTTATGGGGAACTGACAGGCCGTGTGGTGAGCATCATCAGACAGGAGGCTCCTGCATATTTCCGCTATTCCATTGACGAGTGCTTCGTCTATCTCGACGGGATGGAGAACGTGGACTTGAAGCAATGGGGCGAAGATCTGCATAAGAAGATTAAGCAATACGTTGGTATGCCTGTAAGCATCGGTCTGGCTCCGAACAAGACACTAGCAAAGATGGCCTCACATTTTGCTAAGAAGTATCAAGGCTACCGGCATTGCTGCATGATAGACTCCGACGAGAAGCGTATCAAGGCCTTGAAACTCTATCCGATAGATGATGTCTGGGGCATCGGCATACATACCGCCTATGACTTTGCCCAGCACCATAAGGACTGGGTACGGCTGACGTTCAACAACATCAATATCGTCCGTACCTGGCAGGAGCTGAACGGCGAGGACGTGGTACCGAATGAGGAACTGGCGAAGAAGAAATCCATCTGTACCAGCCGCTCTTTCAACGGCATGATAGGTGATTTAGAAACGCTGCGTACCCATGTCTCGAACTATGCCGCCCGCTGTGCAGAGAAGCTGAGAATGCAGAATACTGTGGCCTCGATTGTTGGTGTTTTCCTCAACACAAACGCCTTTCGTGAAGACCTACCGCAGTATTGGAACTTTTTGGAAACCAGACTAATAACACCAACAAGTTCAACCATTACTATCACGAAGGTCGCAAACGAGACCTTGGGCAAGATCTACCGCGAGGGCTATCAATACAAGAAGGCCGGAGTCATCGTTATGGGCATCGGTGCCGACTCTCCGATTCAACAGGATCTCTTCGACATCAATGCTGAACAGTTCCAGAAGATGAAGCGGCTCGACGAGGTTGTAGATAGGATTAACCGAATGCATGGAAGCGAGACGATTGTACTTGGTTCGCAACAATACACCCAAAAGGATGGTAAGGGAAAGGCCGATGTTTTTGCCAATGCCATCAAACACGATTTCAAGAGTCCAAATCCTACTACACGATGGTCTGATGTGATCCAACTCAATGCAAACGCTAAGGAAAAAATGGGATTATAGATGTTCGAGAAGCAAAAAAGAACCAGGCTGCAGAGATTGCCCGCTTGATTATGACGGCAATGACTGATGATTGCTGTCTCTATTTCTGTGGTGAGGGCTATGGATTGGATGATTTCCGTAAGATGATGACAATGCTGGTTGAACGGGAGGATTCACAGTACAGCTATCGGAATACCTTGGTAGCAATGGATGGTAACAAGGTGGTTGGCATCTCCGTCAGTTATGACGGCAGCCGTCTTCATGAACTGCGCCGGGCTTTTATCAAAGCTGCCCAAAAGTACATCGGCAAGGATCATTCTGGTATGGATGACGAGACGCAGGCAGGCGAACTGTATCTTGACTCCTTGGCTGTGCTTCCAGATTCTCGTCGTCAGGGCATTGCCCGAAAGCTGCTGTTGGCGACCAAAGAACGAGCCAATCGTCTGGGCTTGCCGTGTGTTGGACTTTTGGTTGATAAAGACAATCCTGTTGGCGAGGCATTATACACCTCTGTCGGCTTCCATTACGTGAATGATAACCAATGGGGTGGACATCCCATGAAACACCTTGTGCTATAATATTATCAATGTTGAATAAATGAAGAAGATTTTTACCCTCCTGTTGGCTGCCCTCGGACTGAACACAGCTTGCAGCCAGAACTTTGAGAACATAGACGTAAAGGAGTTTGCTGAACTAATAGCAGACCCAAACGTAGTAATTCTCGACGTACGTAAGGCCGACGAGTTTGCCGAATGGCATATCAAGGGCGCCATCCTTATTGACCAGTTCCAAAGCGACTTCATCGAACAAGCCAAGGCAAAGCTGCCGAAAGAAAAGACTATTGCCGTCTATTGCCGTAGCGGTCGCCGCTCTGCCAATGCTGCTGGTAAACTGGCAGACGTCGGCTATAAGTGCGTGAATCTCAAAGGTGGTATCATTGCTTGGAAAAAGGCGAATATGCCTGTGGTTACATCAGAACAGGAAATGAATGGTCTGATTGTGAGAATGGCAGAAATCGAAGTTCATCCTCAGTATCTGAAGGAATATCTGGAGGCCGCAAGGAGTGTCGGAGCGGAATCAGTGAAGAAAGAGTCTGGCGTTATCTGTATCTTTCCCAATCAAATGACGGAAGATGAGAATAAGATTCGCATCGTTGAGATATACAGAAACAAGGAAGCTTACGAGCATCACCTGACAACTGATCATTTCCAGACTTACAAGCAGGGAACGCTCCACATGGTGAAGTCTCTCAATCTGGTGGATCTCAGTCCGCTTGACAAAGAAGCGATGCCTTTGATATTCACAAAAATCCAGTAATGACTATGGCTTATATGAATAAATACCAATCAGATGACTATCGACGTGATGAGCTGATACGTATCATCGAGCATAGTGTGGAAAAACTGACTCTGGCCGAGTTGGAGGCTTTATACTATGACATGTCTACCAAGTCGTATATTAACGATTGACTACTTTTTGGTAAGCTAATCGTCCGTCGCCAGACAGCAGATAGATGATACCGCAATAGGTGAAGCCGTGCTTCAGGATGTTGTGCTGCATAATCTTGTTGTCGCGATGGGTGTCTATACGGATGTTTGTATCATGTGAGAAGCAGAAATCCATGATGCTACTGAAGATGCCGTGAGCATCTGGATAACTGGCAATGCGATGGACTACATGATAAGGTTGAACATCATCTATCCATTCGCCATCATAGATCTTGGCATATGTCGGTTCTGGTGATGGTAGAAAAGCAAAGTAACCAACGACCTTGCCACCATCCTCAATGACTAAACCGCCATTTCGTTCCATATCTGCAATAACAACAGCCTCCGACGGGTAGCCTTCTCCCCACTGGTGCATATTACCAGACTGCCGCATAATTCCTTTTGCAGCATCCATGACTTGCATGATCTCAGCCATGTCCGTCGGCCTTGCTTCTCTGATAATCCTACTCATATCATTCTCTTCTCAAATCTGAACAGCCCGTCCTCCTGGTCAAACTGCTCTGGCATGTGTGGGTCTGGATGATACTCGTTGAAAAACTCGACAGCATGGAATCCTAAGCGGTTGATGTAGAAGTGGATG
>Ga0256407_10014150_pt1 | contig 10547 bp, 2 predicted proteins | sample RumenRJG_04DNA_FD_193489 | JGI IMG/M metagenome (GOLD analysis project Ga0256407, IMG submission 193489) | Bovine rumen microbial communities from Lethbridge, Alberta, Canada - RJG_04 | ecosystem: Host-associated > Mammals > Digestive system > Stomach > Rumen | place: Canada: Alberta | collected... | reverse complement strand
ACCGCATGACGCCCGCGCAGGTCGCTAACGGCGAGCTCTGCTATCACCTTAACAACGACGGCGAGCGCGACAGATGGCGCCAAAACCTCGACAACGGTAAACCCGTCGACCCCAGACCTGTGCTCAACAAGGCGAGCGGCAAAGTCTATGAGAGCGCTGGACAATACACCAACTTCGCCGGCGAGGCTGCGAAGTACCGTTACTACAACCTCGTCGTGACGAGGGTGCAGGGTGGCGACTCCGGCACTTTGCAGTTCTCGGAGTTCGACCTTCTCGACGAGCAGCTCGACGAAGTGAGCGACCTCTATGCCTACGCCGGAGGCCCTGAGGGCTATAGGAACGAGGACTGGGACAACTCGGCCGACGGCTCTGTCTATACGAAGTACTGCGGGCCTTTCGACGGCAATTCCTACTTCCTCTTCGACGCAGGCGCAGAAGTCGATCCTTACGGATACCGCATTTATACTGCCAACGATACGGGCGATTGTCCCGACCGAAACCCCAGCTCATGGAAGCTTTACGGCAGCAACACCCAGCTGACCGACCCTAACGACATGGGCTGGACCCTCATCGACGAGCGTAATGACGACTGGACTATGGAGGCCACAAACTACACGGCCTACGAATTCCTCATTCCCCATGCACCCAAGATCATCAAGGGGCACCAGTACTATCTGCTCGCCATCGAGGAAATTGCCAACGGCCCGACGATACAATTCTGCGAGTTCGACCTCCTCGACCTCGATGGAAACGAGGTGACGCCGCTCACCTTCTACTACGGTACAGGCACCTACATCAAGGATCACGATCACGCCGATCTCTTCGACGACGACATCTATACGAAATATTGCGCAGCGTTCGACCCGAGTAATACATTATATATATGTATGGAGACAGCCGAGCCTGTCGAGCTCTCAGGTTATCGCATCACGACAGCTGCAGACACACAGACCTATCCCGGACGCAATCCCGTCACCTGGTCGCTCTTCGGAAGCAACACAAAGAGCATCGAGCCCGACGACAGCGTATGGGAGCTCCTCGACCGGCGCGAGAACGACACAACCCTCGGCGCCACAAACTATACGCCCTACGACTTCTACTTCACTTCACCGCAGCCCGTCATCCCCGGCGACGTGAATGGCGACGGCGAGATAAATGCCCTCGACTACGAGGCTATGAGGCGTCACATCGTGGGTCTTGATGTCGAGAATTTTGTGCCCGAAGCAGCCGACCTCAACGGCGACGGAAAGGTCAACGCTCAGGACCTCGTCGAACTCATCAATTCAATGAACCCCTAAGCGGCTCTGGGAGCGCCTTTCAGGCAATCTCCCCAGACGACCCCCAAAAACGCCGCACGCGACGATTGCAATCCCCGCGTGCGGCGTTTGCCATTTCCGCGTGCGGCGTTTGCAATCCCCGCGTGCGGCGTTTGAAAATTCCTCTTTAGGCGAAAGACTAACCCGATGGCGTTAAAAAACCTTAAAAAGTGTGTTTTTTATGTCAAGGAAAGCAAAAAAGTGAACGAAAAACCTTAACTTTGCCTGTTGCAAGGTGCTATATGCGCACTTGCGCACGAGAAAAGCGACGTAAAACAAGAAAAAATAAGCAAACAGATAACCCAATTTATTAACTTCTAAAACCAAACAAAATGAAGAAACTGTTTACATCTTCACGCGCTCTTTGGTGCTGCCTCCTCATGATGATGATGGCAGTTCAGAGCGCTTGGTCGCAGACCTACACAGGAGGCTATGTGTCTCTCACAGCCTTGGACGGCATGCTTTCCTACGGTCAGTCTGACGTCAGTCACAAAGAGTCGTATGCCAAGTTGGTGGACAGGAAAATCGACACCAAGTGGGGCGGCTGGTTCGATGCTAGCCTCAGCGACGATGATTCATGGCCCATCAACACCGACAACTCTGCCAACAAAATGTGGATCATTGTGAAGGCAGAAAGTCCTGTGACGCCCGAGTATTACTTCCTCGTTACAGCAAACGACACGGAAAAGAATCCCGGTCGTAACTGGGCTTCGTGGAAGATCTTCGGCGGCAACTTCGAGGCTGATGCCGATGCAGTGCGCGGCGACCTCGATGACCCTGGTGCCACTGGCTGGACACTCCTCGACGACAAAGAGGACGAGCCGCTGCCGGCTGCCAACTTCACGCCAACCACCCTCGAGTTCGACTACGCTGGCACAGAATCATTCCAGTACTTCTGGATTGAGATCACAAAGAGTGTCGCTGATGCCGACACCTATCTGCAGATGGCAGAATGGGGTCTCGGCACCTATGGTGACTTCCAGCAGTACCTCACCGATCTTGCCAATCAAGAAACAGCCACCGACGAGCCTGTCAGCTATTTCCTCTTAAGCGGTAGCCCCGCCGGCAATAGTGGTGAAGGCATAGCCAACCTCATCGATGGCAACCTCAGCAACAAGTGGTGCACCGGCTTCACGAACAGGACGCAGGAAGGTCAGACAACCAATGGCGCATGGATTGTCTTCAAGGCTTCCCGTTCTATAGCTCCTACCTACTACTCTATGATTACCGGCAACGACACAAAGACCAGTTCTGGTCGTAACTGGAAGAAGTGGCGCATCTATGGCATGAATGCCACAGCCGATGCCAATGTGTCTCGCGATGCCGATGGATGGGTTCTCATCGACAACAAGGAGGGAGTTCAGGCCGGCACAGAGTTGAACCAGCTTCCTGCTGAGAACTATGCTCAGGCATTCTTTACACTTTCCGAGGAAAATACCACAGCCTACAGGTATTTCAAGATTGAGATTGACGAGTGCGTTACCAGCGGCCTCATGCAGATGTCTGAGTTCACTTTGGGCGACGAATTCGTATTCATTCTCGATGTCAACACTCTCCACGACACTACTGCACAGCGCTACAATGCTGAGGACTTTGCTCAGGCAGCTCTCTACGACCAGATGGCAGTGCTCATGGCAAACATCGAATCATGCCCCGACCCCATCACTCTGAGTCAGCTGACTGCTCAGGCAGATGCATTGGTTGCCCAAATCAATGCTTCTAAGAACCTCTATGCAGAACTCGTTAGCGCTCGCAACAGTGGTGCTACCCAGCTGGCTGACGACAACGTAAAGGATGCTGCAATTTCTTACGTCACAGGATGGATCAGCGAAACGGACATCATCGAACCCAACGATGACTATCCCGTAGGTAACTTCGCTTACATCAAGGCCAACCGCCAACTCACTGGCGAGGAAGCATCGGCAGAAGCCAAGCGCTTCTCTGCTTATCTCCTGGCAAATGTCAAGGACGTGGGCGAACCCATCGGTCAGATAGGTTATAAGTTCATCAGCGGAACAACAGATAACTGGCAGCCAACCGAAAGTCCTGCAGAGTTGATCGACGGTAAGTCAGGTATTAATGGTACGGAAAGCACCAAGTGGGGTACTGCAACTTCGGGCGACCGCTTCATCATCTTCAGAACAAAGGATGCAAACGACGAGAGTGTAGCGGTGCCTATCAAGCCCTCTTTCTACGGTCTCGTAACAGGTGGCGATACAGGTACGTACACCGATCGTAACTGGCACACTTGGAAGATTTGGGCTGCCAACTTCGAGAACGATGAGCAGGCAACCAAGGACTCTGAAGAATGGGTACTCATCGACGAGAAGACAAACGTAGGAACTGACGTCCTCAGAACCACTAGCCTCTTCGAGAGCTACATCAACCTCTCTATCGGCTGCACAATTCCTTACACACACTTCAAGATTCAGGTATTCCACAACGGCGGTATGCAGATGAACGAATTCACATTCTACAACCAGGCCGACCTTGAAGTGGTTCGCCCAGGCTTCGTGGAAGAATTCGCTGACTACGATCCTCTGGAGAATCCTGCTTACAAGGGCTACACTGATGCCTTTGCTGAAAAGTACGAGGAAATGCAAACAACCGGTTTCGCTCCTGACCTGATGAGACTCAAGAACGAATTGGTTGACCTGCAGAACCTGATTGCTATCTCCAATGATAAGTACAATGAGTACGAGAACTGGTATAGCGAGCTCCAGGGCGCAGGTGCTGCATCTGAAGACCTCCAGGCTTGGTTCGATGGTTATACATCAGAGAACATCGCTCCCAACAGCATGTACATCAATGGTACTCATGACTACATCATGGAGAACCTCAGCCTCGACAATGATGCTATCGGTACTGCAGCCGATTGGGATATCCAATATGATAACGATGGTAAGGAAACAGGCAGAACTGAAATCCTGCCCAGCGGTGAGATTGGTTACATCCAGAACATGATCAATGCTGCAAGCGATGGTGTATACATCCTCCTCGGCGGTCACACCGTATCACAGTTCGGTGATGGCTTCTATGGTCACCTTATTGACGGCATCGCTCTGAACACTACAGACGCAGAAGGCAATACTGTAAGGGCAACCAAGTGGGGCGGTAATGCTGACGAAGGCGGCAACACCTACATCATCTTCCGTACCCTCAACAAGACCAACCCGTTCTTCTACACCCTTACAACAGGTAATGACGCACGTCAGTATTGGATGCGTAACTGGGGCTCTTGGTACATCTACGGCGCTAACTTCGATGGCGACGCCGACGCTACTAAGGACGCTGAAGGTTGGGTTCTTATCGACAACAAGGAGAACACCGGTCAGGACCGCCTGCATCCCGTAGATGCTGAACCTTCTTACTTCGGCTTCAGCACAGAGACAACTGAAGAATATACATATTATAAGGTAGTCGTTACGAAGGCTTACGAAGGTTCTCAGATTCAGATGAACGAACTCCACTTCGGTACTCCCGAAGAGTTTGAGGAAATCAAGGACGAGTACACTGCTAACGCTAATGCCTTCGATACCGACGAGTATGTAGCAGACCAGGCTCTTATCGACGAGTACCACGCAACTGTTCCCGAAATCGACGAGTGCACTAACATGGAGGCTCTCTTCCGTGTGAACTACAAGCTCGAGACGCTCCGCGCTGCCATCGAGGCAAGTGACGCTCTCTACGCTAAGTTCGCAGAGAATGCTGAAGCGTATGCAACTGAGGCAGAAGGCCTCTCCGACAGTGATGCTAAGACAACCCTCCTGAGCTACCTCGCTGAGGATGCCGCTGAGCCCACTGACGAATTCGAATATGGTAACGTTGCTTACATCATCGAGAATCATGTCCTGAACGACAGCATCCTGCAGGCTCAGATTGACTTCCTCGAAGAACTCAGAGTCGCTGCTGTTGCTGCTGGTTATGGCGAAGGTGCTGACATCACCTGCCTCATCGTGAACCCGACCTTCAAGAAGGCTGGCAATCCCAACGAACCTGACAAGAAGGGCGACCTCGAAGCAGAAGGCTGGAACGGTGTCATCTATCGCACGGGTACAAGTTCCGCCGACAACGAAATCTTCGCTGCTGAGTTCGTTAACGAGAACAAGACATTCGACGTCAACCAGACTCTCAAGGATCTGAAGAACGGTTACTATAAGGTAACTCTTAACGCGGCATATCGCGCTAACGGTGACGCGAAGATGCTGAGCTACAACTACGCTGCTATGGCTTATGCTAACGATGTACAGACCTACTTCCCGGTAATCCTTGAAGGCGCTGTTGACTCGCTTGATGCATGGCGTGGCACTATTGCCGACCACAAGATCTACAATGCCGACTCTTCTGAAGTGCTCGGCTGGGGCATCTGGGGCAGTGAAGGTGCAGCTTATGCGTTTGCTCAAGGTCGCTATGCAATTACTTTGGTGGCTAAGGTAACAGACGGCAATCTGACGATTGGCGTGAAGAACGAAGGCACTCGGGGCGACGAGTGGGCTGCCGTTGGTAACTTCGGTCTCGTTTATCTTGGCGAGAATGCTGATGAGGCACTTGCTGAAGCATTGGATGGTGCCCAGGCTCGTTACGAAGGCCTGACAGATGCTTATCATGTCTTTGACTCTGACCTGGACAACGAAGAGGATTATGCAAGCATGCCTAACTTCGCAGCTAGTGAAAAGGCAGCTCTTGAAGAGAACCTCAATGCTGAGCCCTTCACCTTCGACAATTTGAAGGCTATCGGTGAAATCATGGAGTCTATCTACAACACTAAGAAGGCATACGCTGCTCTCTTCGAGGCAACAGCTAAGGTTTATGCTAAGTGGACTGACCATGACTTCGATGGTGATGCAGAAGAAGCTGTTTATGATGTAAGAGGAAAGTTGGTAGCAAACATTGAGGGTGCTCTTCCTGGCACCGGTCTGTATGATAATGCAGAAGCAGCTTTGACTGCAAAGGCAGAACTCTATGCTGCGTTCCCCGACTATCTCGATATTACAGGCAAGAGCAATTCTGTCATTGATCCCGAAGAGACTGATCCCTTCATATTTGTTATCAGCACAGCAGGTACAAAGCCATGGCTTGACTTGAAGAACATCTATGAGCCTATTGAAGAGGACGAGGTAATTATTGCCTTTGACTATGCATCTACCAGTGCAATCAGTGGCGGTCAGGTTCTGTACAATACTCCAGGCTTGGCGACTAATCCGAAGGAGATCCTCGGTACATTGGCTGCAACTTACGATGATCCTAGTGCAGACCCTGTATGGGCAACTGCTTACATCAAGGTGACGAAGGGTATTAAGGAACTCGGTCTTGGTACAGCTACCGATCATGGTATCCGTTGGTACATCAGCAATGATGTAACTGCAGAAGATCAGCTTGAACTTCTTGTTGGCAAGTTCCGCTTCATCACTATGGCAGAGATGAAGGCAGCTGGTGGCGTGCCTCTCAATGGTGTTGATGGCGATACAAACGCCGACGGTATCGTTGATATTGCTGACGTAACGTACATTCTCACCGACATGGCTGGTACAGCAAAGGATCCTGCTGCTGACGTCAATGGCGACGGCATCGTTGATATCGCTGACGTTACCTACGTTTTGACCGTTATGGCATCTCAGGAACAGGAATAATATCCTCAGAAAACTCTCTTAATTCTCTTGGTCAGGCCTTGTGCCTGACCAAGAGAATATCTTAAATTAAGCAAATAACAAACAACACACAACAATGAGGAAGCTCATTCTTTCACTTACTACATTATTCTTTATTATATGTTCATGCACGGAGGACATCGATACCTCTGCGCGTTATGTTTTCACGGAATACACTGTTGCCAGCTATCTTGAAGCACACCCTGATTATTCCCAGTATCTGGAGTTGACGAAGTTGGTGCCCGTGAGTGGAAGGAGTAGGTCCTCCGTTTACCAGCTCTTGACGGCGCGTGGTAACTATACATGCTTCGCCCTCACCAATAAGGCGATTAACGACTACTTGGAGAATCTTGTCGAGCAGGGTTTGATCAGTGAACCTTCATGGGATGCGTTTACAGATGAAAGGAAGCTCGACTCTGTACGTAAGGTAGTCGTACAGAACACTGTCATCGATGGCGGTGACATGGAGTCGCAGCGATACACAATCGATGTGATTACCACCATTGCAAACGGAAAAACGAATGCAGAGTTCCCTCTGCCTAATATATACGACCACAAGCTGACGGTCAGTCAGGCCAAAGGCGACACCATCTTCCTCGACAAGGAATGCCCCATCGATCCAGTCAACTGTGACATTCCCGTCATCAACGGCGTCCTTCACAAACTTCATAAGGTTATTGCTCCTAAGGACGAGTCATGTGCCCGCTATCTTCAGATTATTCTCGACGAGAAGCGCGAGGGCTATCTGATGTTTGCAAAGGCATTGCAGGCTTGCGGTTTCATGGACACACTGAGTGCTGTACGTGATGAGGCTTACGAGGCCTTGTATCAAGCCGAGGGTGAGAACCTCGACATGAAGGACTACCAGTCGAAGGGTGGCGGCGACATGTCTGCTACGGCGGGCGACCCGGATGCCCATGCTCCCGAACATCGTAAGTATGGCTTCACGCTCTTCTGCGAGACGGACGATTTCTGGATGTCTCAGGGCATCAACCCTGCTGAGAACGATGCTGTGGAGAAGTTGCAGAACTGGATTGCAGCTAATAATATGTTCTACACCGACGGCGGTTATGTTGTCAATTCCGACTACCGTTCGCCCAAGAATATGCTCTATCAGTGGGTGGCATATCACGTTCTGCCCATGAGGATTCCTGCCAACAAGCTTGTGCACCATTGCAACGAACTGGGCTACAGCTACAGCAGTCCCTCGAAGTACACGATTCCTGTGATGGAGTGGTATCCTGTGTTCGGCGGCGACCGTCTCATCAAGATTTACGAGAGTCCGGAGAGCCAAGGCATTTATCTCAACACATTCCCCGAGAGGAACAACGGCATCACCGAGGACGGTCACGAGAGCTACTGCGCTCCCGACAAACGTGGTATTCTTATTGGGACGAACAGCGAGATGGCTGTTGTTTCCGACATCGTCAATGCTTGCATCTATCCCATCGACAAGCCGCTTGCCTATACCGACGTCCTTCGCGACGACCTTGGCAAGGAGCGCATCCGTTTCGACCTCTTTGCTCTCTTCCCCGAGGCTATCACCAATGGCATCCGCCGTGCCGACAGTCCGCTGGGTAAGTGGCAGCATGTCTTCGTGTCTCTCTATAACAGATACAATTACTTCGACAACATGAGGGTCATGAACGAAGAGACGCATTTCATTCACTACAACGGCTACAAGACGGCCTGGGCTAACTATAGCGGAGACGAGGACAAGGCGTTCGGCCAGTTCGACATCATGTTCCGCCTGCCGCCTGTTCCGAAGCGCAATACGTACGAGTTCCGCTACAAGCTGCTTGCCACTGCAGCCCGAGGCATCGTGCAGGTTTACTTCGGCAGCAATCCCAACAATCTGCCTGTAGCCGGTATTCCTATCAACATGACAAAGAATGTCTACGACTTCTTCGGCGAGGGCGCCACATGGGGCGACCTTCAGGACAACGGCAAGGAAGAGGACGAAATCATCGACATCGACCACAAACTCCGCAATCACGGCTTGATGAAGGCAACGCGCCACGAGACTGAGATGAACTCGACGACAGCACGCGCCAAGAGCAATTGCAGCCGACACATCATCGTGCGCCAGACGCTCGACCCGAGCGAGACCTACTACGTCCGCTTCAAGTCCGTGCAGCCCGACCTCTCACGTCCCGAGCTCTACCTCGACTACTTCGAGTATTGCCCGAAGGAAATCTACGACAGCCCCGAGCGTCCTGAGGATATCTGGTAAGTCACGAATCCTCGGACCATGTGGTAAACATATTATAAGGGTGTGCTTTTATAGCGATAAGAGCACGCCCTTATTTTAAATGCCGCAGGCGGCGTTTCAAACGCCGCACGCGGAGATTGCCAACGCCGCACGCGGGGATTGCCATCGCCGCACGCGGAAATTAAAACGCCGCCTGCGGGGATTTTTCAGCCCCCCTGTGGACCACCTTAATCCTACCAAGCTCATTAACCCTATCAAAAACTCTATGAAACGACTCTCCCTTCTTTCTGTCCTTTTGCTGGCAGCCCTGTTCTCTGCTGCCGCTCAGCAGAAGTCATTGCGTGAACTGCAACAAGCCTTCGTCGATCTCCGCTTCGGTATGTTCATCCACTACAACATGCCCACGTATTCCATTGAGGACTGGCCCGATCCCGACATGCCCGTCTCTGCCTTCGCACCGACGCGCCTCGACTGCCGCCAGTGGGCACAGGCCGCCAAGGCTGCCGGCATGACCTACGGCTGCCTCACCACCAAGCACCACAGCGGCTTCTGCATCTGGGATACGCAGACCACCGACTACAACTCCATGCAGTCGCCCGCCCACGTCGATGTCGTCCGCCAATATGTCGATGCTTTCCGTCAGGAAGGGCTTGCCGTCATGCTCTACTTCAGCATCCTCGACACCCACCACCGCATCCGCCCCGGACACATCAAGCCCGAGCACACGAAGTTCATCAAGGCGCAGCTCAAGGAGCTTCTCACGAACTACGGCGACATCACGGCGCTCATCATCGACGGCTGGGATGCGCCCTGGTCGCGCATCTCTTACGACGAAATCTCCTTCCCCGAGATTTACGACTACGTCAAGAGCCTCCAGCCAAACTGCCTCCTCATGGACCTCAACGCTGCCAAGTACCCGCGCGAAGCACTCTTCTATACCGACATCAAATCGTATGAGCAGGGCGCAGGGCAAAAGATCAGCACCAGCGAGAACCGCTTGCCCGCCCTGGCCTGCCTCAGCATACAGCGCACTTGGTTCTGGAAGGAATCGATGCCGACAGACAGGCTCAAGGATGTCCGCTGGCTCGTCGAGGAGAACATACGTCCCTACAACGAGGCCTACTGCAACTTCATCCTCAACGTAGCTCCCAATCGCGAAGGCAGAATGGACGACAACGCCGTGGAGGCACTCCGCCGCATAGGAAAGATCTGGAAGCACGAAGGCCCCACGAAGCCCCTCCCCGAATGCGATGCCCCAATCACGCGGCAGAACATTGCCAAGCAAAAACCGACGGAATACAGCTGGAGCAATGACTATGGCATAGGCGACTTCGCCAACGACGATGACTTCTCGTCCGTCTGGGACTCGCC
>Ga0256407_10014146_pt1 | contig 10550 bp, 10 predicted proteins | sample RumenRJG_04DNA_FD_193489 | JGI IMG/M metagenome (GOLD analysis project Ga0256407, IMG submission 193489) | Bovine rumen microbial communities from Lethbridge, Alberta, Canada - RJG_04 | ecosystem: Host-associated > Mammals > Digestive system > Stomach > Rumen | place: Canada: Alberta... | reverse complement strand
AAAACAGCCGGCTTTGTTCGGTCTGCTCTGAACCGGGTAATAGTTTTTCAACCATAACCAGTTCTGAATGATTTGTTATGCGATAATTTGATAAATACTTAAAGTCATTATCAAGTTCCTGACCGTTATAAGCGAGCCGCTGCTTGTTGGGGGAAACACCTGTTTCCTTGTAAAGTAATTGTTTTAGTTCGAAAACAATGGCTGTGGAGTCTGTTTCAATCTTTATGCTTTTCCCTTCATATCTCACGGAGACAGTTATCGGATATGCGTCAGCTGCTGCAGAGATACTGAAAAAGGCAGTCAACACAATAGCACACATGCTTATTATTCTAACGAATACTGAAATTCTGAAGTGGCATTCTGCTCGCTGCAACATATGATTCTTTCCTTTTTATTTTGAGTTTACCGAAACAGCCGGATTATTATTGAAAACATCAGATAAAAATCGTTACTTATAATATTTGCATGAAACATGCCAAAGAGCATCGGCGCGATGTTCTGCATTATAATTATGGAGGATTTAATTAGTATAACAAAGAAATCAATTCGACAAATCAGAGTTTGTGGAGGTAAAAATGGTTAAGAACAAGTATGTTGCATTTGTCCTGTTTGTTATTGCATTTTTGGCATTATGGAATCTGGCAGATTATCTGTATACGACTTTTATTGCGAGAGGAACATATCAATTTGCATTAGGGACTGATGGGGCTATCCCTGCTGCAGTCGCAATTATATCCGGTTATCTTTTGTTTCTAAGGAAGAATTCTGACTGATAGATCGGGATTTGCGGAAGTAAGCAAATGGAATACAGGATCGAGGACTTGACAAAAGAAGAAGCCGAATATATTGGCGAAAAGATAAATGAGATCGTGCCGCGTGAAGTGGATGCGGACGAAGAAGAATTCGTGCTCAAAATCGAGAACGAAACCGGCGAGATCATTGGCGGATGTGTTGCCACAGCTTACGAATACCACTGGTTGAGAGTGCTGCTTGACGACCTTTGGGTGGATGAACGCTATCGCCATCACGGAATCGGTTCTATGATCCTTCACGAGGTCGAGCGTATCGCAAGAGAGAAGGGCTGCCGGGTCGTGACGCTCGGCACCGCCAGTTATATGGCAAGACCGTTCTATGAAAAACACGGCTACACGGTCTTTACCACGCTCAAGAAGCCGAACGGCTATATCAGCTATTCACTGGTCAAATACCTTGAGAAGGACACGCCGGAATATGTGCCGACTGACAACAGCGGTTCACGCTTCAAGGTTTCTCTCGGTAATGATGACGATGCGGAAGTGATACTGAACGGCCTTGATGCATACAGCGAAGCCTATGAACAGGAATGTGAAAACGTCGGGTTTTATAAGAAATATGCGGACAAAGACGGCAGATTTGCGGCTGGCGTGATCGCGGACGTGGACAAAGGTGAGACCGGCTTTGTTGAAGCGCTGTTTGTGGAAGAGCCGCTCCGGTTTCACGGTCTGGGCACGTATCTCTTGAAGGAAGCAGAGAAATTCGCAAAGGAAAACGGTGCTTCAATGGTCATGACGAATGCGGGCGACTGGAATGTTGCGTTCTTCAAGAAGAACGGCTATTTGCTCAGAGGCGAGCTCAAGGACGTTCCCAGGGGACACAACTGCTACGAACTCTACAAAATGATCTGAAGCCCGGGAAGCAGGCTGACAAATTCCAGTTTGCCATAGGGATTGTGAGTTGGGGATTAGGGTACCCATGTATAGGAGAACAGCTATGAAAAGTTCTGAAAATGTTGTGTATTTGGCATTGATCATTCTTCTTCTAAGCGCTGCATGCGTGATACCCGTATTCGGACAAGATGTCGCTGCCGGAGCAGATGATCATGGGGGAGTGGCAGCTGTCATTCTCCATACCAATGACATACACTGCGCATATGAGGATAATATCGGATTCGACGGGCTGTTTTGTACAAAAAACAGCTGGAACAGGTGTATGAGCATGTGTTTCTGGTGGACAGCGGTGACGCTGTTCAGGGCTCGGCAATCGGGGTGATCTCAAAAGGACAGGCGCTTATCCGCATGATGAATGCCGCGGGATATGATGTGGCTGCACCGGGAAATCATGAATTTGATTTTGGTATGGAAGCCCTGGATGATTTTGTGGAGATGTTTGACGGGACCTATATTTGTGCCAATTTCTGAACATCAGACGGGACGCCGATCTTTTCTCCTGGAGTTATTCTGGATGCAGGAGAGATTCAGATCGGTTTTATAGGAGCCGACACACCGGATACTTACATAAAAACAGGTATCAGAAACATTCTGGATGATTCAGGCCGGCCAATGTATGATTTCCTTGTCGATGCGGATGGAAGCAAACTGCGCAGTGTCCTGCAGGCCGGTGTTGACCAACTTCGCAATGAAGGTGCCGATGTTATTATCCTGCTTGCCCATTTCGGGGACGGCGAAGGCGTTTCAGAACAGTATCGAACTTCGAATGTGATTGCAGAGCTGTCAGGAATTGATGCCGTTCTGGACGGACATTCTCATCAGGTATTTTCCAAAATGATCAACGATAAAGACGGTAAAGATGTCATTGCAGCACAGACCGGGACAAAATTTGAGTATATAGGTCAGTTGACAATCTATAAAGACGGATATATGGAAGAGAAACTTCTGGATGAGATTCCGGGATCCGACACGATTCCTGTTGAAACAGTGGAGAGAAGAGGACAAGAACGGTTTGTTGATCCTGAAATGCATGCGATCCAGAACGAAATTGCACAAGCCTGTTCGGATATTCTGGATCAGAAAATCGGTGAGACCTCATTTGACCTGCTCGTAGATGATGACGGTTCTTATGTATTCAGCCGTGGGAAGGAAAATGCGTTGGGTGAACTCGTTGCGGATGCCTATCGTGCAGCTGGCAATTCGGACATCGGTTTTGTTATATCAGGCAGTTTGAGGAACAACATTCAAAAAGGAGACATTACATACAGAAGTATGCTGGGGTTGCTGCCGTACAGCAACGAAATCATGACAGTGAGTGTCAGTGGACAGATGCTGAAAGATATTCTGGAATATTCAGTCAGCTGGCTTCCGAAGACGTCAGCAGTGTTGCCCCAGGTTTCCGGTCTTACCTTCACGGTCGATCTGTCAATAGAAAGCAGCGTCAAAAAGGATGACAAAGGGCAGTTCACCTATGTCGACGGTCCATACCGCGTTTCGGATATTAAAGTTGACGGGAAAGATCTGGATCTGTCTGCAGAATATACACTCACGACAAGTGATTATGTCGTGAATGGCGGAGATGGCTTTACCACTTTTCATGAAGCAGACTTCGTGAATGACACCATGAAGGCAGATAACATTGTTGTAAAAGAATATATTGAGACCGTACTTGGCGGTGTGATTCCGGATATTTACAGAGAACCGCTGGGCAGGATCAATATCATTAATCGTTAACCGGGTTGGACAAAGGCTGTTCATATCATTTCTGATTTGTTAAAATAAAAAACCGCCGGCAAGGAATTACTCCCCTGCCGGTGGTTTTTCAGTATAACAGTTCCATAGCTGTCAGTTTTCGCGATACAGTAAGCGCCATCGATCTTTTCCCAAGGCAGCCCGCTGGCGGTATTGCACTTACCGGTTTCCCTGTCACGGATGCCTTTCTGAAACCAGGTGACGAATCTGCCGGCGGGAGTGACATTTCCGGCTGTTTTTCCTTTTTGACGAAGTACGGCGTTGAGGTGATGGAGCCGCTGCAGGCATTGTTCCTGTCATGACCAGCAACCGCCGATGATGTTTCCGGTGCTGTCGGCTTTCACGGAGATGGCGTTCCGGTGATCCCGTACCATGCGCAGCACAAGCTCCGGAATGCCAACACAGCTCCCGCAACGGAAATCGTTAGAGATGTGTTAGATTTCTGTGATTTGGAGGGGATATCGTGTAAAATGTTATTGGAAGGAATTACAAAATGATCATATTTCAGTTTATTCTCGCTTTTGCGGTAATGCTGTTTTTGCATGAATTCGGACATTTTATTGTCTCTAAAGCATTCGGTATTGAAGTGGAGGAGTTCGGGTTCGGACTGCCGCCTCGTATTTGCAAGTTGTTTACCTGGAAGGGTACTGAATTTACGCTGAACCTGCTGCCTTTCGGAGCTTTTGTGAAGCCGAAAGGCGAATTTGAAGATCCCACCCAGAACAGCCTGCGGGCTGCTCCTGCCTGGCAGCAGATTTTGATCCTGCTGGCCGGTCCTGCCATGAATTTTCTGACCGCTGTTGTATTGTTCACCATTTGTGTGCATCAGGTCGGAGCGCCGGTGCCTTCTGTTGTGATCCTTGATAAGGTTGAACCGGATTCCCCTGCGGAAGCTGCCGGCATGCTGCCCGGCGACCAGCTGCTGCGTGTCGGTGATACTGAGATCACACAGTATGATATGGTGTCAACTGCTGTGCAGGCACATCTTGATGAAGCAACACCGATCCAGGTCAAACGGAACGGTGAGATCCTTGACCTGACGGTAACCCCTCTTTCCAATCCGCCGGAAGGCCGCGGGGCAATGGGCGTGATCATCACCTATGCCGTCCGTGATATCGGTCTCGGGGAAGCCATCAAGGCCGGATTCGAAGACACCGGACTGATGACCAGGTCCTATCTGACCGGATTGGGCCAAATCATCTCCGGACAGGTAAAGCTTGGGATGGAGTCGATCGTCGGTCCTGTGGGAATGTATTCCTATTTCTCTGAAGCGGCTGAAATTGATGAAGAACGAACTGCCGCGGCAGCGGAACACCGGGCTGAGCTGGAGAAAGCCGGTGTCAGTTCAGAGATCCGCACTGCCTCCAATACGGATTCGGGATGGAGTTCCCGGCTCACTTTCTTTGGCCTGATCTCCGTCGCGCTGGGCGTGACTAACCTGTTCCCGATCCCTGCCCTGGATGGAGGCCGGATCCTGTTCCTGCTTCCGGAGCTGCTCTTCAAAAAGAAGGTTCCGCTGAAAGTGGAAACAGCCTTCAATGGCGTCTGCATGGCACTGCTGCTTGTACTCATGGCGGCTGTGATGTTCAAGGATGTATTTATGTTAGCCCGTTAGGGTGTTTTTCAATGCCTTTTGGAGATCGATTGAGATGGCAAATAAAAACGGACGAACAAATTTTGATAATGTGCTGGTGATGGTAAGGGAACATCCCGGAAGTGTTTTTGAAAAACATGCCCGAATGCTTTCCGATCTTTCACGTGAAAGATCGGAACGGCTGCGGAAAGTGCTTGCCGAAATGGCGGATGGACCCAGGTCAGCTTTTTACAGGGCGATGGATGAATCGAGCCTGAACAGTTTTGAGTATAATTTTGCTCCGATCGCCAATATCGGCATTGATGATCCGGAGGGAGATATCCGGGCGGCATCCATACATGTGCTGGGATTCGAAGATGACCGGGAAACCGGAGAGCGCATCCTGGATGCTGCTCAAAATGATCCTGACCTGCGGGCCAGAATTGCCGCCATTGAAATCCTCGGTCAATACATGTTTGAATCTGCGGTTGAAAACCGTATTCCGGTAAACAAGCAGCGGCTGCAGAAAGTCCTTGCTGATTTGATCGAAAACCGGGATGAAATGGTTCGCAGGGCTGCCGTGGTATCCTATGCCGTTTCGGAAGATGAGCGGGTGAAGGAAATCGTGAGCGGTTATCTTGCCGGCAATGACCGGGAAGAATTGATCGCGGGGCTGACCGCTGTCCGTCATGCACTTGGGGAGGATTGGGATGAAAGTGTCCTGGAACTGATCCGGCATGATGATGAGGATGTCTGCCGGGAAGCGATCCGGGCTGCCGGAGCACTGCAGCTCAGGGAAGCGCTGCCGGCATTGTATGAGATCATCTCGCGCTTCGACCGCATTCCGCCGGAGCTGCTGATCGTTACAGCAGAAGCGGTCGCGGAAATCGGAGACGAAGGCTCTCTTGACGTCCTTGAAACGCTGGGCGAGGCTGTGGTCGATATGGATGAAGAAATCACGGATGCTGTTGATGATTGTATCGATACGCTGAATATGTCCTATCATATGGGACTGGATCTTGAAGACAGCAATGTGAAGAAGAAAAAGATGCCGGAGCACATGCGCAGAGCATTGCAGGAGGCAATCGAAGCCGCAAAGGATGAGTGCCTGAGCGTTCTTGAGGATAAGATCCCTCATGACCTGGAAGATGACGAACCGGTCGATATTGTGGAAGAGGATGATGACGATTGCGATTGCGGTGAACATCACCATCATCACAGCCATCACCATCATCACCATGATAATCCGCTGGAAGGGCTGGACCTTTCCCGCTTCCGCATCCTTGATGACCTGGAAACCTATGAGATCAACGCGGATCGTGATGCGGATGAAGAAGAGCTTTGGGCGGAATTTGAAGATATGGCAGAGGAAGATCTTGACGCTGACTCTCTGCAGGATTTCATCAACAAACTGGAAAAACGTAAAAAGTGAATTGACAGCGGTCAGTGATTTTACCGGCTATGCCTGAAAGCCGGAGCACTGACCGGCTGAACCGGAAACTCATGAGCAAAGTAATCGTCGGTATGTCTGGAGGTGTTGACAGCGCTGTAGCTGCGTACCTGCTGAAAGAAGCGGGGTATGAAGTCATTGGTATGACCCTGCGCACATGGGAAGCCAAAGATGGTGTGGAAAGCCGCTGCTGCGAGATCGATGATGCACGCGAGACGGCCTGGAAGCTTCACATACGCTATCAGGCTCCCAATTGCATCACAGCGTTTGATGAGCTGGTCAAAAAGCCTTTTTTTCGCTCTTATATCGAAGGACAGACGCCCAATCCATGCATTGAATGCAATCGTTATGTCAAATGGGAGCGGATGCTTTATTACGCGGCTGTGCTGGGGGCTGACTATATTGCCACCGGCCATTATGCCTCGGTGGTCCGGCTGCCAAACGGACGATGGACTGTGCAGCAGGCGGATTCAGCCGAAAAAGACCAGACGTATATGTTATACGGCCTGACACAGGACCAGCTGGCACACACGTTAATGCCGCTGGGAAAATATTCGAAAAGCCAGGTCAGAGCAATTGCGGCTCAGGCAGGCCTTTCGGTTGCGCAGAAACAGGATTCGCAGGAGATCTGCTTTGTTTCGGAAGGGTCCTATGCGGATTACATCGAAGCTGATCCGGAACTGCAGACACCCGGCCCGGGTAATTTTGTGACCGAGGATGGCAAGATCCTCGGCAGACACAGGGGCATTATTCACTATACCGTCGGTCAGCGCAGAGGGCTCGGCATAGCCCTGGGTGTTCCGATGTATGTCAAGGCCATCAATGCCGGGACAAATGAAGTGATCCTTTCGGAAGAGTCCGCTCTTTATCGGTCTGTGGTCCGCTGCCGGGATGTTAATTTTTTGAGCATTCCGGGTATTCCGGCAGATGAAACGGTCCGCGCACGGGTAAAGATCCGTTATCATCATGAAGGTGAGATGGCTTCCATTGTCCGTGACAGTGAGGACTCTGTCCGTATATCCTTTGATAAGCCGGTACGTGCGGCAGCACCGGGACAATCAGCCGTATTCTACGATGATGACAATTGTGTTGTTGGCGGCGGAAAGATCATTGAAGCTTTTGATTGATGAATTTCGGGCCAGGTTCTCTCATAACGCTCATGTCCGGAAATTTGTAATGATTTGAGCCTGTAAACCGTTCCGGAGTGCAGGGTTAATCAGTGCTTTATCGTGATATCAGTGAATGTTTATTATAATTAGAGAGATGAAAAATAAGCTGCGTACTCTATTGATAACAGGGATGGTTGTGTTCGCCTGCTGCATCCTGTCCGGCTGCGGTATGCTGCCGATATTGCAGCGTACTCCGATGCCGCTGGAAACAGTCACGCCGCAGCTGAGTTTGAATCAGGTGACGGATATCCCGACATTGCCTCCTGTGACCCCAACACCGACACTGTCCTCCGGTGAGCTGGTCAATTATCAGGCACCAGGAGATATTTTCAACCAGGTAACAGCGGAAGTTTTGCCGGAGAAATCATTCCAGCAGGTCATCTTGTTTGGAGAAGTTTTGGATTTCACGGTGCAGACAAATGAATATGGACAGGTCACCTCCACGGGAGGATTCAACCTGGCCCACCATTCCGGGACGCAATTCAGAATTAATTGTGATGACTTTTGCTTCAAAATTGACGCAAGGAAAAACCTGATCAAAGATGACAAGCTTGTGGAAGGCAGCGAGGTGATCGTTTTCGGCGCGTCCGGAGAGAACATGACGGAAATCGATGCGGATATGATCGCGGTCCATGTTGTCCGTGAGGCGCCTGAGCCCCGGGAAGCAAATGTGAACGGTTTCCCTTATGACTTGACTTATACCGAATATGAGCTGGAAAATTTCCCCTCTCTGAATCCGATAAGCATTCGGGCTGCTTCAGCCACCTCAACACCGATTCCCACACCTACGGAGGAAATTACCGAAGATCCGTACGGAACAGCTTATGACAATTCTTATAATTACGGGTATGGATACGACTATTCCTATGGACGGCCAACCTCTACGCCAAACCGTCCCCAGCGTACGCCCACTCCCGATGAAACCGGTACCCCCGAACCGACTCCGACCAAATCTCTGGATGAACACCTGACGGAGCGTTTGACCCATTCTTTGGAGACGCGGTCTTCTTATTCCTATGGTGCCTACGGTGAGCGCTATTCCTCGTATATCGAATATGACCAGGAGATGAACCGGGATCCTTCTTATCCGACCAGAGCGAACATGAATGTGGAATCCAACGGGTATGAATTCACGGACTACTGGTTCCCTTACGTCGATAATCCCATGTTTACGAATTGGGGCATTGTCTGTTATGCCGGTGACTGGTATCTGCCGATCCGGCTCACTGTTGATATCGATCCGGATCCGAATGTGACAGACCTGGTTTATACTGACCGTACGCTGCGCTCGAACAGCAATTATGACAGAACGATGGGCTATCTCCGCAGTTTCGGACATTCCATTGTCGGCAGAAAACTCTTTTATTTCTATCAGAATGAAAACGGTTATGGGGTTTCTATTGCCAACCAGGATTTTGATCTGGGTTTTGACGATATACCTTTTGGATATGTGGGCAAATATTCTGAACTGGATCCTTTTTATGCCGATGACCTGGTCACTTTCTTTGGCCACCGCGGTGGTAAATGGTATTATGTTGAGATCCAAAGCGTAGAAAATAATTATGGATACTATTAATTTTGCTGCCGATGCGCTCTGATGAGGATTTATGACGAGACCCGAAATATCAGTAATCATCCCCTTTCTCAATGAAGAAGATAACCTGCCGCTGATCTGTGCGGCATTGGAAGAATATGTGCCGAAACTGGGTGTGCCCGTAGAGGTCGTTTTTGTAAATGACGGATCAACGAATGGCTCCTGTGACTGGCTGCGCGGGGCGGTTTTTCAGCATTTCACAGCCAAACTTGTCAGTTTCTCACGGAATTTCGGCTCTCATCCCGCGGTCCGCGCCGGATTCCAAAACGCCTCCGCGCCGAATTGCGTATGGCTCGGTGCGGATCTCCAGGAACCGCTTGAGATCATCGGGGAGGGCTACAAACGGATCTGTGAAGGGTATGACCTCGTGCTTGTGCAAAAGAATCAGGTGAAAGTTTCTAAATCCGAAGAAACATTTTCAAGAATTTATTCGGCCATGATCCGCAGATGGGCAATTCCCGGTTATCCGGAAAAAGGTGTCAACACGATCTTTTTCAATGAAAAGGTGAAGAATGCGCTCAATGCCAATCCGGAACTGAATTCTTCTGTCGTGCTCCAGGTCATTTCCATGGGATTCAAACAAACCGTCCTGAATATGGATTATCGCGAAAGGGAGCATGGCCATTCCAAATGGACTTTCGGCAAAAAGCTGAAACTGCTCATCGATTCCTTTGTGTCCTTTTCCTTTTTCCCCATCCGGATGGTGTCCGTACTGGGCTTTATCTTCGCCTTTGCCGGTGCGTTGATGGCAATCGACCTGATCGTCGTCAAGATATTCAACATCCGTCCCGTGACGCTCGGATGGCCCACACTGATCTCCGTGCTGATGCTTGGCTTTGGTCTGACAAACATCTCGCTGGGTGTTATCGCGGAATATTTGTGGCGTACGCTTGACGCGGCCAGGGCGAGACCGGTATTTATTATCGATTCTGTCGATGAATTAAAGACCGAAGATGAAAACGAACAGAAAGTAACAGGTGACTAAAGCGCTCACCTTTCAGCAGGAGAATTAATGACAAAATCTGACCCAATTAACATTGTACAAATCGGTTATGGTTATTGGGGCACCAATGTTGCCCGAAACATTATGCAGTCCGGAAAAACCAACATGGCAGCCTTGTCCGACGCTGCCCCGGCCCGTCTGGTTGCGGCACGGAATGTATATGGTTCGGCAATTCCCGATTACACGCCGGACTATGAAAAATATCTCGATGATCCGAAGGTCGATGCCTTCGCCCTCGTCATTCAGACCGAACCATCCTTTGAAGCCGCAAAAAAGATTCTCCGTGCAGGCAAGCATCTCTAT
>Ga0256407_10014142_pt1 | contig 10551 bp, 14 predicted proteins | sample RumenRJG_04DNA_FD_193489 | JGI IMG/M metagenome (GOLD analysis project Ga0256407, IMG submission 193489) | Bovine rumen microbial communities from Lethbridge, Alberta, Canada - RJG_04 | ecosystem: Host-associated > Mammals > Digestive system > Stomach > Rumen | place: Canada: Alberta... | reverse complement strand
TATGGCAGTAAATGTAATTGAATTTTTTGGACTGATTAAAGAATTAATCGGAAATGAAGAAAAAATGGCAAAGTTTAGAGAAATTATTGCAGACATCAAAGAACTTATTAACGACGTAAAGGATATTTTGAAATAATTCATAATGCTGAATGCATAATGCTGAATTAATTATGAATTCAGAATTAAAAATAAGGATTGATAAATGTTTATATCGGCTTGCATTAAATCATTAATAGATTTTCTCTCAAAGTTTGTTGACTATCAGACGACAAAAACTGAAAATCAAACGACTACGGAAATCGTGAGAGAAAAACAGGCTTTAAAAAAAGCCTCTGACATAACCGAAAGGTTGATTGAAAATTCAGAGGGCTTTTTTAAGTTTTCCGCACGGCTTTATTATGATTTATTAGACTTTCGCCAAAGACGACAATTTAAACACTTCTACAAAACACACTTAAAACTTAAAAAACAATTTCAAAGAGTAAATTAGTCCTCTTTCCATCTTTTTAATTTCTTAAAAATAGATAATGGGGTTGAAAAATGTTTCAAAATCGTTCATAATATAATTGATAGTCCGATACGGTAAATCTTGCCACCGAGCCTTTAGGCGACAAAGGGGAAGCGAAGTCCTTATAATCGGGCTATTGTTTTTTATTATAATTTTTTTAATACTTATTTTGTATATTCTAATTCTAACTCTTTACGAATTTTTTTAATTTCTTCAGGGGGATTGTTTCCAAACATATCTTCGGATTTTTCAAATGTAAAAAAATCAGTATTATAAAGTTTTTGATACTCTTTATTAACTTCTTTTGCCATTTCCTGAATATAATCAGGTGCAAAAGAATAAACTACATTATCGGGTGTAATATAGCCTGCTAGTTGTTCTTTTGTTAACTCATTGAGAATCATATAGATAATACCTCTTTAATCATATTATTTACGTATTCGGGTAATTTTTCAACCATTTCTTATATATAGAGCCGTTACGGTGCGTAAATTTGCCCGATTAAATCATTTTAACTTTTGAACCATATCAATTTTATAAAATAAGAGGATTTTATGGAAAACATAAGTCATATTCATTTTGCGGTTATTTCGCTCATCGGGACGGGTTCTATCGTTGCGGTTTTGATAGGTATTGTAAAGGCTGCCGATTGGCTTATCAGTCTTAAATATTTAACCAAAGACGATTACAATCTTTATATTTCTCAAGTTTGTTCCGAATTATCAACAAAATTTGCAACCGTTGAAAGTCATAATTACCTCAAAGAAGATATTGACGAAATAAAAAACAAACTTAACGATATTCACGGTGTAATAATGACATTTGCCGTTAATAATTTTAAGGAGCAGTAACGATGAAAAGAATTATCGTGCATTGGACCGCGGGAACGTATTTTCCGAACGATACGGATTTAGAACATTATCATTTTTTAATCGACAAAAACGGCAAAGTTTATGACGGAAAATATAAGCCAGAAGACAATGAAAATTGTTCGGACGGCAAATACGCTCAACACACTGGCGGAGGTAACACAGGTTCAATCGGTGTTGCACTCTGCGGAATGCACGGTTTTAAAGACAAGAACAATACAGGAAATTATCCGATAAATAAAATTCAATGCGAAGTTGCTTTTAATTTAATCGCAGAACTTTGCAAAAAGTACAAAATAAAAATCAGTTCCGATTCTGTTATGACACATTTTGAATTCGGTAAAAAACACCCCGAAACCTCAAGCAAAGGCAAGATTGATATTGTTTTTCTTCCCCCTTACCCCGATATAAAACAAGGGGAAATCGGTAATTTTATAAGAAATTCCGTAATAAAAATTTACAAATAAAATCGACTTTTTTTGAAAAGCGGAAAATATATCAAAAAAAATCCGAACATTCTCTACTATTATTATTTTATTGTTTGGAATTATAGGAATGGTGAAAATTCACAAAGGAGAAATTATGAAAACGAAATTGAAAGAAAAACCGTCTTTTTACAACAGGATAATTGATGCAAAAAAAGTCTCGGAAATATTGGGAATATCCCGTTCGACGGTTTATAAAATGGTTGCAAGAAATGAAATTGCTTACTTTGAATTTTCAGATGCAATAAGGTTTTATGAGCAGGATATTTACGATTATCTTAAAAAACACAGAAGAGAACCTAAAAAATTGAGAAAAGACCCGTTATAAATTCTATAACGGGTCTTTTTTTATGTCATTTCAACTTCTTTTTCGGAAATATATTTTTCATCTATTTTATTTTTCGGGGAAATTCCGAGTTCTTTCAATTTTTCAATTTTACTTATCAAACCGCCTCTGCCCTGCATTCCCGCAAAGACTTTTTCAAAAGAACTTGTAAGTAAATTGAGCAAACAATTTGATTTATACTTATTTACTTCAAGAAATTTGTTATTATCTTCAAAATGGTTAATTGATAATAATTTAGACAAGTTTTTTAAAGATGTAACCAATATAAAAATCCCCGCATTTTTATATATTGACGACAGGACAATATGCTTTAACGGTGATTATAAAGGCACTTTCGAAAACATTCAAAAATTTTCAGTCTATTGGAAATAAATATATTTGTTTTTTCAAGTACGGACGGAACTTACTGTTATCTTTTATATACCGTATTTTGGGTTATAAAATTCTCTTTCTCATTAATTCAATTTAATATTATTGATTAACTGATAATATAATATTATAATGCTGAAAAGGACTGATTTAGGAGGGGTAAATAATGCAGGAAAGACAGAAGTTAATTCAAGTAGCCTTAGGTGAAGAAAAAGCGGATTTGGTAATAAAAAATGCCCAATTGGTTAATGTTCTGACAGAAGAAATTTATGAAGCAGATGTTGCAGTTGTTTCGGGAAGAATTGCAGGTGTCGGAAAAGGCTATAAAGGGGAAATTGAAATAGACTTGAAAGGTGCATATTTAACCCCCGGTTTTATAGACGGACACGTTCACATTGAAAGTACAATGATGCTTCCCCACAGATTTGCTCAAGCCGTAGTTCCTGCTGGTACGACAACCGTTATTACCGACCCTCACGAAATTGCCAATGTCCTCGGTTTGCACGGTATCAGTTTTATGAGAGAGGCTTCTCAAAATCTTCCCCTGAGAGTCTATTCAATGCTTCCGTCTTGTGTTCCTGCTACCGACTTTGAAACATCAGGTTTTGAATTGAATTCTTATGACCTATCCCTTTTAATGGATAAAGATTGGGTTCTCGGACTTGCCGAAATGATGAATGTCCCGGGGGTTTTAAGCAGAGATACCAACATTATGGCAAAAATAGATTTGGCATTACAAAACAATAAGCGTATCGACGGTCATGCACCTCAGTTGGCAAACAAAGAATTGAGCGCATACATAGCAAGCGGTATAACTTCCGATCACGAATGTACGGATTTTGAACAGGCTCTCAATAAACTACGCCAAGGTATGTATATAATGGTTCGTGAAGGCTCCGCCGCAAGAGATTTAGATGCATTAATGCCTCTTTTGCAACACAATAATGACAGAAAAATTTTATTCGTCACAGACGACAGACACCCTGAAGATATAATAGTTCATATCAACGGAATGGTTCAAAGAGCAATTGAACACAATGTTAATCCTATAAAAGCCATTCAAATGGCAAGTTTAAATACTGCGGAATATTTTAAACTCCAAGATTTAGGCGCTATCGCCCCCGGATACAAAGCAGATTTTAATGTGTTTGAAAGCATGAAAGACTTTACAAAACCGAAAATGGTATTTTCAAACGGTAAAGTCGTTGCAGAAAACGGAAAACTTATAGAATCTTTGGAAAATATAAAAATTCCTAAAACCCGTGGTTCAGTGAACGTCGGCTGGCTTGAAGAAGATTGCTTCAAAATTGAGGCAAAAGGCTCAAAAGCACTCGCAATCGAAGTTATTCCGAAACAACTTCTTACAAAAGAAGTAATCGTTGATGTAAAAACCGAAAACGGTCTTGCAGTTGCCGATGCAGAAAATGATGTTCTTAAAATATGTGTAGTCGAAAGACACAGAGCATCAGGAAACATCGGAAAAGGTTTCGTAAAAGGTTTCGGCATCAAAAAAGGTGCAATTGCTTCAACGGTAGCACACGACTCTCACAATATGATTATTGTCGGAACTAATGACGAAGATATGTATATTGCACAAAAAGAACTTGTTCGCTCACAAGGCGGTAAAATAGTCGTTTGTGACGGCAAAGTCCTCGCAAAATTGCCTCTCCCGATAGCAGGACTTATGTCTGACCAAGATATGGAATTTATTTTGGAAAAATCAATGGAATTGACAAAATCAGCAAAAGAAATAGGCTGCGTATTAGAAGACCCGTTCATGACAATGGCGTTTTTAGCATTGCCCGTAATTCCCGAAATAAAAATGACGGATAAAGGACTTTTCTCTTACAAAGTATTTAATTTTGTTGATATGTTCGAAGTCGAAAAGGCTAAAGTTTAAAAAATAAAGTATTATACAAATAAAAGGCAGGCTAAATGCTTGCCTTTAATGATTTTTATTGCTATTAAAACAGAAAATGATATACTGTAAAAAGATTTAAATAAGTTTAAAAATATGAAAAATATAAAAAAAATTATACTTGTAAATATAATAGTGATTTTCGCTATTTTTACGGTTTTAGAATTAATAAGTAAAAATATTGAAGAGAAAGAATTATTAAAAGCATATCAATGGCAATTTCAAAATTTTAAAGATGTGGATAAATTAAAAATTAATTATAAACCTGTTAAAAATTTTGATTATAACAAAATTGTAATGTCTAAAGTAAAAAATAAAGTATATAAAGGTAATAAAAAAGGAGCAATCGTTACAATAGGGTGTTCTAATACCGCAGGTGAAGGTCTTCAGGAAAATCAAACATTTGCATATAAACTAAATAAATATACCGGAAGAACAACTTATAACAGAGGAGTTAGTGCTTCAGGTCCCCAATTGGTATATCGTCAATTAATTGATAAAGATTTTAAAAAACAAATTCCGGATGCAGAATACATAATATATGTTTTTTTATCGGGTGATCATATATTGAGACAGTTTTTATACAGTCTTATGTGTGTAGATACTAATAATAATATTGTTCCCAGATATACTTTGAAAAATAATGAATTAAAAGAAGTAAATCCTATTTGGTATAAAATGTTCTTTTTTTCCTTAACAAGAAAAATTATTAATATAAAAACAAAATATGAATATGAAAAAGAGGAAAACGAAGGATATCCATTATTTTTTAAAACAATGGAAGAATGTGTAAAAGTTACACAAACAAAATATCCGAATTCAAAATTTGTATTACTTGAAGTGACTCACCCTAGAAATTCTGAAAGCACAGAAACAGAAACGTGTTTTACAAAAGAGCAAATAGCATATCTTAAAAAGCTTGGAATTATATACATTAATGTAGAAGAATTAGTCGGTCATGATTTTAATGATATAAAAAAATATAGGATAGTTGAAGACGGTGATCATCCTAACGAACGATATTGGGATGAAATTGTTCCTGCATTGAGTAAAAAATTAAATTTATAACTTAAAAAACGAAGAATTGTTGTATTTATTTTATATCTCCATGAGTGTCGGAACCGCCTGTTTTTATCATATCAAGTTCTTCGGCAATTTTTTCGATTGTTTTTACCGTGTGAAATTTTATTATACTTCTGTGGCGGTGGTAAGTGTAATATACTTCTATTCCGTCAAGTCCTATATCTTTTAAAATTTTGGCAAAATGTTTTGGGGCTATTGTCCAACAACAGGCAGGATGAGCAAGAACTGCTATTCCTCCTGATTTATGTATTGCTTCAATCAAATCCTTTAAATTTCGTCTTGTAAAAATTCTTATTATATCAAGTTCCGTTTCCGCTTTGCTTTTCGCCAGAAAAGGTTTTAAATATTCAGATTTTGGGTCTATTCCGTACCCCAAAAGATGAAGAAATATTCCTTTGTGCCAGCAGTCAAACTCAACTCCCGTAATTAATTCGGGATAATCTGCAAGGTTTATTTGCGAATAGGCATCAGTTGTGTTGTGGTCGCATATCGAAAAATGTTTTAGCCCTTTTTTCCTTGCCTGATTTAACAATTCCTGAGGGGAAAGTTTTCCGTCGGAAGCGTTCGAATGCAAGTGAAAATCAACGTTATCCGTGAAATCTTCTTTTTTAAACTGCCCGAAAAAATTTTTTAAACTATCTTTTGTTTCAATCATATTGTATAATTCTTTCAAGTAACATTATATTATAAATTTCAATAAATAAAATTATGGCTAAAAAATCAAGTAACAGATTTGTTCAATCTTTAAATATTTTTTGGGAAGGTATTGTAATATACTGCCAAAATTTGGATACTTTCATTAAATATATGTTTTTCCCTGTTTTAGGGCAAATATTCGGTTTAGGGCTTATTTATCTCGTAAATTATTTTTTTGTTACTCATTTGACGGGTTGGATTCAAAAATACCCCGTATTTGATAATATTCCTTTAGTATTTTCACTTCTTTTAATTTGTTCGTTCCCCGGCTTTATGATATTTTGTAAAGCTTTTTACGATTTGATTGTTGCCTACGGCTCTCTTAATTCAATGATTTGCGTTCTCCGTGGCGGTAAAATGAAGAACAAAAAACTTGACCCGAAAATTCATGACGATATCTTAAAAAAACGACTCTTTTCTTTTGTGATGTTGTTATTCCTTTTGACAATAATTTCTCTAATCGGACTTTTCCCTTTGTTTGTCGTTCCGTTCGCTTTTGTAATAATATATTTGGCATTAGTTTTTCAGGTGTTCATGCTTGAAGACAAAATCTCTCCGATTGCTGCAATAAAAAGAAGTATATATCTTGTAAAAGGCAATTATTTATTTGTATCCTTTCTTTTGTTTTTATCAATTTTAATTACATATTATTTGCTTCCTTCTCTGTTCATTTGGCTTTTTGAAAAAACAAATATAATGCACTATCTGGTTATTCCTGTAAAAACTTATATTGATGTTCTTGCAATACCTGCAATAACCACGGCTCTTGAAAATGCAGTTTCTAATACTCTTTTAAACAGTTATAATATTTCAATTCCTATTAAAGAATATCTTGATCAAATGATGATAGCAGAATCAATTGTTTCTGTAGTAATTATGGCAGCAGTAACCTGGTTTCTTCTTCCTCTCAGATGTGCTTGGTTTACCCTTGCTTACAAATTGTTTGATTCCGAAAAGACGGAAGAACTAAGGAAAAATGAAGCAAAAAGAGAAAAATAATGTTTCTTTGTAAAAAATGCAAAAATATTGATAAATTTGATTTATTTCCCTCAGAAAATTACAAAGGAGAAGGGAATATTTCATATATGTTCGAAAAAAACGGTGAAATAAAAATATCTGCAGATGATTACACATTTATTCCCGATTTAGATTTTATGAATGAACACGCAGTATGTAGTTATTGCGGCAGTACATATTCTTGGGAATACTCAAAATGAGGTTGTAATGGAAAATTCTGTCGGAAAAGTTGAAACAAAATATTATAACTACGAAGGTAAAATTAAACTTACTTCAGGACGTGAATTCGGGCCTGTTCAAATTGCATACGAAACTTACGGAACTTTAAACGAAGAAAAAGATAACGCTATTTTGATTTTACACGCCTTGACAGGTGATGCCCATAGCGCAGGATATCACGACGAAAATGACAAAAAAAGAGGTTGGTGGGATTCTATGATTGGGCCTGACAAGGCTTTTGACACCAATAAATATTTTGTTATTTCTTCAAATATTTTTGGCGGTTGTTCGGGAACAACGGGACCTTCTTCAATAAATCCCGAAACGGGAAAAAAATATGCACTCACTTTTCCTATAATTACAATTGAAGATACCGTCACCGTTCAAAAACTTTTGATTGACCATTTGGAAATAAAAAAATTAATTGTTGCGGGCGGTTCAATGGGTGGAATGCAGGCAATGGAATGGGCTGTTTCTTACCCCGAATATGTTAATAAATCGATAGTTATAGCCTCTTCTGCTCGTTCTAATGCTCAAAGTATTGCTTTTAATGCTGTGGGCAGAAATGCAATTTTTTCGGATACAAACTTCAATAACGGTGACTATTACGACGGAATTCACCCTGAAAGAGGGCTTTCCGTTGCAAGAATGATAGGTCACATTACATATCTCTGTCAAGAATCTATGCACAAAAAATTCGGCAGAAGACTTCAAGATAAAGATAAATTAGATTTCGATTTCGGAATTGATTTTCAGGTCGAAAGTTATCTTCAGCATCAGGGACTTTCTTTTGTAGAAAGGTTTGATGCCAATAGTTATATTTATATCACTAAAGCCGTTGATTACTTTGATTTGGAAGAAAAATACGGTTCTCTTGAAAAAGCATTTGAAAGATCAAATGCCGCTTTTTTAATAATCTCTTTTTCTTCTGATTGGCTTTATCCCACCTATCAATCAAAAGAAATTACTCAGGCTCTTGTCAAAGCAAAAAAAGACGTTTCTTTCTGCGAAATTAAATCACCTTGCGGGCATGATGCGTTCTTATTGGAATTTGATACTCAGACGAATATCATTAAATCTTTTTTAAAAAAGGATAATTAAATGGATTTTAACAGTAATGCACTTCATCTTAATTACAATATAATATGCGAATTGATTGAAAACGGTTCTCATATACTTGATTTGGGCTGCGGGGACGGAACTCTTTTAAAAATGCTTTCCGAAAAAAAACATACTTTTGGTAAAGGTATAGAAATCAATCAGGAAAATGTCATAAAATGTATCAACAAAGGTCTTTCTGTTATTCAAGGGAACATTGATGAAGGGCTTGAAGATTTTGAGGGACAGGATATTGACTATGTAATTTTAAATCAAACTCTTCAATCGGTTCATAAGCCTGATTTTGTTATTGATGAAATGCTCAGAACAGGAAAAAAAGCAATTGTAAGTTTCCCGAATTTTGCATATTGGAGAATTCGATTGTATTTACTCTTTAAAGGGAAAATGCCGAAATCCGAAATGCTTCCGTTTGAATGGTATGATACGCCGAATATTCACCTGCTTACGGTAAAAGACTTTTTTGATTTTTGTGAAAAAAAGAATATTAAAATACTTAAAACCATTCTCATAAGGAATGGTCGTCCTCTTAAATCCGAATTTAAAAGATATTTTGCCGATATTTTTGCCGAAGAAGTTGTATTTATAATTTCTAAATAAAATTTTTTAAAAAATACCTTAAACGGTGGTATTAATTTTTTCGTTAAAAATTTATTCTATCTGTGTGAGAGTGTTATATGTCGGAAAATAATTCTAAAGATTTATTGAATAAAAAGAATGATAAAAAGAATTTCATTGCGAATAAATCGGATGAATATATTCCGATGAGCAAATATATCCCTATTTCTAAAAATATAAAACCAATACCTAAAAAAATAAATCACCCCGACTTTTCGGAAATTCCGACATTCTCAATCTATGACGGTGATTACCTCTCACGGGTTTCAATAAGCCAAAAAGACTTTTTCGGTAATGCAAAAGATAATATTTTTAAGTTTTTAAAATTTATATTCGTTAATTTGCCTATAATTAACTTTTTCTACTTGAAAATAAAACAATCAAAAATAAAAAACTCAATAAACACTTTGGATTGTATTAACGAAGACGTTGATAAACTCGTTAATTTTTTTGAAGGTAAATCTGTTGTTAATGAAACAAAATATAAAAAAATTTGCGAAGAATTGATAAAAGCGAATAATATTCAATCTGAAATTGAAAAAGAAATAAAAACAAAATAATTTAAAATATTAAATTTCTATAAAATTTTTTTAGAAAAATGATATTTTTTCTTTACTATTTATTATATTTTCAATAGTATAGAGTTAATAAGTCGGATGGAATGGTATTTAAATAATTCTCAAATAATACGGATTAAAGAAAACAGACCATGCCTGTCTTAGGGGAATATGTAACAATAACTACTTCGGGAGGTTAGACAATATGTACGATAACGGACTTAACCCTGCAAAAATCAAAGTTATAGGTGTCGGCGGCGGTGGTGGAAACGCTGTCAACAGAATGGTTGATGCCGGAATGCAAGGTGTTGATTTTTTGGTAATGAACACAGATTTGCAAGTTTTAAATTTATCACGTGTAAATGAAGACAGCAGAATTCAATTAGGCGAATCACTTACAAAAGGATTAGGTGCAGGAGGAAATCCGTCGGTTGGTGAAAAGGCTGCACAAGAAAGTCAAGAAAGAATAACAGAATCCGTCAGAGATACAGATATGGTATTTATTACTGCCGGTATGGGGGGCGGAAGCGGAACAGGTGCTTCTCCTATAATTGCGAAAATTGCTAAAGACAGCGGAGCATTAACAATTGCCGTAGTTACAAAACCTTTCGGTTTTGAAGGCAAAAAGAAAATGAATTTTGCAAACGAAGGTTTGAACAAACTTAAAGAATCTGTCGATGCAATAATTGTTATTCCTAACGAAAGATTATTGGATATTATTGATAAAAAAGTTCCTCTTAACGATGCTTT